>Ga0190359_1000007_pt1 | contig 112402 bp, 101 predicted proteins | sample 48721823_MG_FD_161269 | JGI IMG/M metagenome (GOLD analysis project Ga0190359, IMG submission 161269) | Hydrothermal vent microbial mat bacterial communities from Southern Trench, Guaymas Basin, Mexico - 4872-18-2-3_MG | ecosystem: Environmental > Aquatic > Marine > Hydrothermal vents >...
ATCATTGTGGTCTTCTGAGGCTGATACATTACCTGTTTCAGGATCATATGTATACTCAGCAGTGAAGCCTAAGGGATCGGTTGATGTTACCATGAACCTGTGCTTAGAACTCTCGTATGTCATTATTGTAGTTCTTGTCTCTGATGTATATACCATTATCGTCATAATCAAAGTTTACGGTGGTCTGGCATAGAAGATCAACTGGTCCTATAATGAATGCAAGCAGGACCAAAAACAACCAATAAATTAATTTCTTCATAATGGTTAGTTTTTATTATCAGACATTGAAGGAAATCAGTAATAATATCAGGAGAAGAATGTCAGGTAAATACAAAAGAATACACCCTAATAATTTAACAGTAAATACTGTTTATCAGGACTTCCCGATGGGTAATGACTTGGCATTTTTCTCGAAATATGACAGATTCTTCAGTATCGCAATATCAAATTTATGCAATACATAAATAAAAGTCAAATTTTTTTAGGAAAAGTGGTTTTTGAAATGTAATTAAGTATCAATAAATCTGTAATAAATATTGAATCTTAAGAAATCAAAAGCCACCCCTCAATTAAGAAGGGTAGCTTCCAGCATACCTTTTCAGTGGTTTTTGATTTTTTTCAGTCGAGAGAAAACCATCTCAAAAGGGATTGGAAAATGCAGCATAACTCGACATTCCTATAAGATTATTCTGAAATAATAGATTAAATAAGCTTTGCCCTTTATGATGTACACTTCCTTAAGCGATAGGGATATTTTATAGGCATCTACGGACACTTTCTCGCCGATATCGATATCATTGAACTCCGCAAGACAAATGACCTCAAAAGGGCAGTAAATACGTCTTACAAGACCTTCCACGTCAATAATAAGCAGGCTGTCTGATGATACCCATTTGAGCAGTTCTTTCAGGTATTCTTCATTGTCCATTTCTATAAGGGTTTAACTTAAAAACCATGATTGCTTCCCGGAATCGAAAGAATCCACCAGGTGCAAGATAAAATCAGTAGAGCCTGCATTTCTTCCAAGGAAACTGTCAATGTACGATGTCTTGACTGCCTCTGTGAAGAGGTTGTAAACATTCCATAAGCTGATGCCTGATTCTTGCGATCGTGCAAAATTCGGATCATTATAAAAACCTCTTGCTATAACGGATACCTGGCTGTCGTTTAAAGGAAGCCTGGTTATCTTTTTCTTATCTGCTGCAGGAAGAAAATTATACAACCTTGATCTCCCTAACAGGCATGCAAACTGGTGCTCTGTAAGCTCGTATTCACTCAGCTTATCAAGAGCATTAATCTGACTCTCTATCTTAAATCCATTAAACAGCTTTATGATTTCAGATTTAAGCTCTGTCAGGGTTTTTATCCTCATATCATCCTGCAAACCATCAGTAAAGATGCTCAGGTTAATGCATACAGTATTCTTAAAACCGATAAACACTTTGAACCTTTCTTCGGTCTTCCTGCTGTAAAGGTTCTCCTGGTTGTATGCTCTAACACCACCAACAGAGAGGGTATGTTTATTCCCGTTGATACTGGCTGTTATGCCTGGTATTTCATATACGAATGCCATTCTCTCATAATAAACTGTCTTTTCGTTCTCTTTTAGCTCCTTAGCAGGTTTCCCAACCGCCTGGGGTATTCTTCCCCTTATAGGGTGGGATACCCTGATAGCCTGGGACAGGATTCTTTCGCCAAGGAAGAAACTGTCGCAGACCTCACCGAAAGCATCAATAAACTCAGTATGGCTTATTGTAGATTCATTATCCTTGAATGATGGTATAATGCTACCATGCTTTAATTCCTGATAGGGTATCGACCTGGTATTTGCACTCATGAACTGGTCGGAAGATGTCTGTGCTATTTCAATCTCATTATCTATACCCATGTTTTCTTTTATTAACTGGTTCATGTTGTTTCTGTTTTAGGTTTTACAGTATTATCCTCGGGAATTGTCTGTAATTCCCTGTTCCTTGCAACACATAGAGGTTCGATATCCTCTCTAAGCGTTGGATATTTAATTAGGATATTCCTCAGGTCCTGGCTGGTAGATGCCTGGTCTATCTGGTTTTTAATCCTCTTTACCAGTGAATCACTTAAACACCAGGAAAGTATCTTTTCCCCGGTAGCGGGAGTAACGACAAATGGAGGTGCTCCGTCGAATACTCCCGTACGATCTTTTGATACAGAAGCGTAATGCTTGATATCAAGATCAAAGACGAGAGTGAATTCGTAGTCAAGACCATCTCTTGTTACCCCTTTCAGTCCCACCTTCTCCGGTACATATTTGCCATTCTTTTCTGAAAGGACATAATCCTGTTTGGTTCGGATAGTGGCTATAATGTGACATGATGATTGAAGTATCCTCTGCACAAAAGCATTATGACGAGGAGTGAGTTTGTTCCAGTTGGTGAAGCTATTGCCTGCCATTGAACTGTGCACCTCCAATATCCCGCCCTGTCCTTCCCATTCATGTGATATGCTGTCTATGATGATAACCTTAGCACCAGCTTTTTCACATTCTTCCATTGCCTGGATATACCTTTCTGGAGTAAAAGGAGCGGGCAGGGTTAAAACGTTGTAGCCGCCCAGATTTGAATAAAGATGGGCAGAATAGTTTTCAGTGTCCATTATAGCTATTTCATCCCAGTTTCCCGACAGACCATAGGCAAGTAAAAGAGAACTGTAGGTTTTTCCAGAACCGGATGGTCCCTGCAGTGCCATTTTTATCCTGGCCTGCCTTTTTTCAGCTTTTTGTATTTTCATAACTCTATAGTTTATATTAATAAAAAAGGGGACGCAAGTCCCCGATTATCAAACCATCGAAGGTTTTTCAACTTTCTCGTCCATTATCTTTTCCTCAAGCGTTTCGCCTTCCTTAAGGTAAACCCACTGATGTGAAAGAGTAATAATTTCCCCCGTTTCATCGATAGTGTACTCGTAGGGCTCACAGATCATTTTCTTAATGGAACCGGGAATTTCAGTTCCAATAAGCTTCTCACAGGTTTTGTCGTCAAAAGTGGAAGTGATCGATGTTCTTTTTGCAGTAGCATAATAGTTATCAGTCTCTTTGGACTTTACCAGTTCGATGCCACCCTGAAGGATTAAGGCGTTAAATTCTTTGCCTTCCTTGTTTTTACGTCTTGTGTAATCAATAATTGTTACCATAATTTAAGTTTTTAGATTATTAATGTGCCGGGGTAGGTTTCCCGTCAATGCCCAGGGGGGGTTGTGGATGATGTGGTCAGCGTTTATGGATATCCGAACAAGAAATTTTTTTCTGGGAAAATTTTTTCGGAGAGTGTACTGTTACTATCGACCTTTTTGATAGATCACTACATGAATATGCATGTAAAACCAGTGACAGCACTTATCGGCAAATTATTTACAGTCATTATATCAGGCTGTTAGGGCATGAGTAATGAAATAACAGGGAATTGTTAAAAGGTTGATATAGTAAAGCATGGTGGTAACCGGAGAGTAACTTTTACTAAAAATCACGGGATTTGAGGTAGTTTACATGCGTTGAAACTTGAATCATAAAAGAAAAGTAGCGTGCCAACCATGCCAACTGTACCAATAGCATTATACGCCTGATAATGTGTATTATGCAATGGTTAGCACACTCGGCACGCTTGGCACGCACCTGTTTATTTAATTTTGATGCGGTAATATAGTCCTTGTGGTTTATCCTGGTAAAGGTATTCGCCTTCCACCAACTTTCTGAGGTATTTTGATACAGTCCGTGGCGCTATTCCCAATTTCTCACCAATCAGAACAGCATCTTTTCTCTGGAATGGAATTATTGGCAGGTGATTAAAGAAATTTTTAATATTTCCTTTTAGCCCATCATCTAACTGCTTGGTCATTATTTTAAACAAGAGCTGACTGTGCTTCAGGTATATTTCACCCATAATTTCAGCTATACCATAGTCTAAATCACTGCAGGCCAGGTTAAGATCCTGCAATGGTTTTTCAAAATACCTGAGTATTGATAATACCATAGCTATCCTGTATTGTATAAGACCAAGGCGCATGACAATACTTGAGGTATCACTTCCAATAAATGTAACGGACTCTCTTAAATAGTCTTTATACTGCTTGTTTAACTTTGTCCATTGTATTCCTGTCAGATCAAAGTTAAATTCTTTACTCCTGGATATATTATATATATATTTTATATCCTTCTGTAAAGCAGCAATATACTCATCATATATAGGTACACCGTCCTTAGGCGACACATCCTTCCATTCAGGTATGTTCCTGAAAACATAAAATATGAATCTGCTGTAGAGCCCGTCATGTACCGATTTAATCAGCGATGATACCTGGTTTGGAGTTCCGCTAAGACTTAAAGACAATCTCGGTTTTTTAATTTCTATGTATTCATGTTTCTTCTTGCGTGCATAACTTATCGGTTCGTTGTGAAAGGCTTTTCTAAGAAGATCGGAGAATCCACCCCAGTCCTGCTTGAGACAGTTGCTGATAGTATCGGCTTCTGGTTCACATATTACTCCCTGGCCGTTGTTTGCATTCAGTAAGGCTATCATCTCAGCGGCACTTATGTTACCAGGTATAAGCAGTACTTTCTGCGGTTGCCTTGAATTATCGTTAGAGGTAGAATACTCGGCTTCTGATTCTTGTTGCTTTTCATCGTGTATTTCAGTTACCAGGTCTCTGGCAGCAGCCAGGGCGCTCTTACCTGATGCTGGCGGTGCAATAATAAAGCTGAACAGGTTACTGGTAACCTTTTTGTTATCGTACACTCCTGTAATGGACGGGAAACAACCACTAAGGACAGTAAGTGCGCTTGTAAGGAACACATCCTTTTCCCGTTTAGATTGGAACATGTCGGCTCCACTCTTTAATATGCGTGGGAGGATATCATATACCTCTTCAGGGATAGCTGGGGAATTTAAGAGGAGGTCTGGTTCTTCATTTTTCTCATCTGTTTCGTTTTGAACGATTTGAGCTTGTTTGTTAACATTCTCCTGACATGTTAACTCAGCATTAGTAGCCTCCTGAGATGATTTTTTGACTCATCTTCAGTGTTTTGAAAATCATTTATTGTCATTAAATAAAAATTTTAGTGCCCCTTAAAAATCACAAGGGGCACTGGATTAATTAAATGTTGCATCCAGCAGCTCTGGCTGCCCGTAATAATTTTCTTATTTCATTTATCCCTTTCCTATGAATAAAGTACACATAGTTATCGTAGTAAAACGATTGGGGATACGTCGGACGCCTATTAAGCGCCCGCTTAAAATAATTGAAGTCTTTGTTGTTAAGGATTGGATGGCTATAATTATCCAAAATCCCAAAAGTCTTTAAGAAGCACAGTATAGTATTTCTTCCAATAGAAGAATCTATAATATATATAGCTTCCTTCCAGGTATACCAATCATCTTTCACATCCGTGTATTTTTCTATATAATTCTCATTTTTTAGATTGGTTATCAATTTCATTAAATACTGTTTAAAAAAATCATTCATATCTTTAATGTTTTATTGAATGTTTAATAGCCTCATTTTCTAATTGTTCAAGGCTGACTCGCTTATTTAATTTTAAAAATTGGTTCAGATCGGAACGCTTGAACCGAATAATCTTACCGGTAGGGCAGTAATGAGGAATTGCCCTTGCGGATGTCAACTTATAAAGGTGACTTTTTGAAACGCCCAGGTAGCTTGCTGCTTCTTTTAGTGTAAGGATCTCTTTTTTTTGCAAGCTCTGATCCTGGAGCATCCGCTCGATCTTGTCGAGTTTTCTAAATATTTCTTCCATAAAAAGAACTTTTAAAATTAATTACTAAGGTCTTATTGGTACCAAATGACCTATTTCAAGTGTCGAAATTAATATATAGCCTGCCTGGATTGTAGTCGGACTTTTTTAGTCCGGTCGCTTCCCAGATCAAAGGAATAGAATGATAAGGTGTTATGCTAGGTTGTTAAGGAATGGAAATATCAGAAAATATAATTTTTTTGTCTAAAGTCCGATTCATAAGGTGTTTTCTACAATATCTTCTATTTTTTTGGCTTTTCCCTCACTGGGATTATGGCATCCATTGAGTTCATCTTTTGTACATGGCTTTCCATCCTCTTTTCTAAAGCAGTAGCACCCCTTGGTAGTGCTTGCATAATTAGAAGTAAGTTTCTTCTTATTTTTTAACGTCTTTATTAAATAAGACAATTCTTTTATGTCTTTTTGCCAACGAATAGGCTTGATAAGATGCTTGCCAGAGAATATAGCTTTAAATTCCATAATAGTATTGATATCCTTTAATATTTACCCTCCTTTGGTTAATGCGTCAAAAAAATCTGCCAAGTTATCTGGCTTAGTATTGTAATGAACATACTCAAAAACTTTTTGCTTTTCCTCAATAGCCGTAATTTCACTATGGATAAAGTATAATCTTGAAATAACCTGTTCCATAGCTTTTTTGAAAGCAGTTGGGAATTCATTTGCAGCTCTAAGAATAACTTCATCGGATATATCCCATAAGTCATCAGAATCGTAGTTTCTGCTTATTGACCATTTTCTGTACTTAGTACAGGTATTGTTGTTATATGAGAAATCAACTACAACGTCATTAATAAACATTTCAGTTTCTCCAATGAGGGCCTCAACTGTTTTAAGCTGGTCATCCTTTTTTAGTTTAGTTAGAGACTCACGGAAGTTATTAAAATCTTTCTCAAATAGCGATTTTATAAATTTGCGAAGTTCCCCTGCGTTTGTAAATCCGCTGACTTCTTTAATTGAAAGAGGATATCCTGGTATTTCTGTAAATGGCACATCAGTCTTTTCTACAATAATTTCATGCCACTGTATACCAAAATTATGGAGATTATTAAATGACTCTTCGAGTCCCAGTTCAGAATTATTTTTAGCTTTTAGCATTTCTGCAAATGTAACTTTATATTTGTTCTAATCTAATTCTATTTTAGGTAAAGTATTTACTGCCTGCTCCTTCAAGGCATCAACAATATGCGTGTATTTTTGTGTGTGCTGCAGTTTTGAGTGGCCCAGGAGGTTCCCGACTGTTTTTATGTCCGTCTTATCCATTAGTAATATTGTCGCAAAGCTATGCCGGGCTGAATGCCAGGTTACGTTCTTATTTATCCCCGCCTTCTTTGTCCAGTTTTTAAGGGTTCTCCGACAAGACTCATAAGTAGGTAAATTAAAAACATTTTCTTCAGGTTCTTTCAAGGTCCCGATTAAGCCCACTGCTACAGGATTAAGATCGATGGTAACTTCGCGTCCTGTCTTCTGTTGTTGTTTCTTTATGAGTTTGTTGGTTATGTGTTTGTACTTTAGATCTTTTATATCCACGAAACGCAGACCCGTGTTGAGACAGAGCAGGAAGGCTCTCTTTACCTCAGGATTACCGCACTCAGCTGCTGCAAGCTTAATAATTTCATCAGGAGTAAGGATCTCTTTTGGGATCCCTGTTGGAACCTTGCACTTTATTTTCTCCGCTGGATTCTTTGAAAATAGTCCGTCATCGGTAGCAGCAGCAATGATCTTCTTAAACCTGGCAAAAACAGAGTTTGGAGTCTCCCCGTTAAACTTGTTTAAAAGGTAATCCCTGAATCCCGTGATCCTGTTTTTATCGATCTGGATAGGTGTGAGGTGGGTTTCCCCTGTATAGCTTCTAAACTCCTTAACAGCCATTTTAACCATTCGTAGATCCTTTTTCTGATACTTACTTATATATGCTTCACAGTAATCAAAAAAATTACTTTTTTTCCTGTAGGGGGCGACCAATCCCTCTTCTTTATACATAAGGTCGCTTTCTCTTTGATTTCTAATTGCCTGGGCTAAGAGGAATACCTCTTTATTTTTATTCTTTTCTTCGGGTGTTGCTGGTTTTTCTTTCAGATACCTTTTAAGGTATTCTATCTGCCGTCTCGTTTTTATTTTTCCCGCTTCGTTCTTTGTGTAGCCGGTGTAGTAATCAAGAAACAAAGAAATAACGCCCTTAGAAAGGCGCTTCCCCCTTAATCTTACTCTAATCCCCTTTCCGGGGGAATAGTTGATGATCTTAACGTCTTTTGACATAAAAATTAAATTAAAAATTACTCTACAAAGCTACCTATAATAAAGAACGGGATACAAATAGGATACAAAAATTTCTCAACCAAGTATCAACAAAAGAAATATTTTGTATATATAGGACTTGTAAAAAACTGAATAACAGTGTATTATATTATTAATGTTTTCCTATGTTTTCAGGGTTTTGTACCCGTCCCGGGTCTGCAGGCATAGAGAATAGTAATTACAGATATTAAAAAGACCAGCGGTTTCTTACAGTTTAATTTTTTCTTCATAATATAATGGCTAAGATCCGGACTGAATCCTTATAATAAGAAGGTCTGACTAAAAAAGTGTATGTTCGTTCTATAAGATAGTAAATGTTATACCCGATATAATTTCAGGAGAGCAATATAATTATAAAAGGAGTATTAATCGACACCATTGGTGCTTTACCAGCAATCCTCTGCTTTTAAATTATACCAAGCAACATTTTTTTTTGCATCTTTACCGGGCAAAAACCGTAGTATGAACAGGAATTATAACAGTTTATTAATACTGGTGCTGGCAATAAGCCTTCTTATGGCTTCCTGCCGCAAACCACCGGGCAGCAGTGACGAAAAGATTGACTTTTCGGACTGTTTAATAAGTGGTACAGCCAATACCTTTGATATAGTTACTTTTAATATACAGGAGTATCCCCGCTATGGGGATGAGACAGTTGAAGTGGTGGCGGAGTTGATAAAGCAGATGAATGTTGACATTGTTGCCCTGCAGGAGATAAGCTCTGAATCAGAGTTTGACAGGCTTGTCGAAAGGCTTATCGGGTGGGAAGGAGAATATTACCCTGTTGATAATTCCTTCTGGAACCTCGCATATCTTTACAAGGCATCAGAAACCATCATTAATGAGGCTGAAAGCAAAGTTCTCTTCAGGGATGATTACTGGTCATTCCCCCGCCCTCCCTTCGAAATACACGTAACACACATACCAACGGGAATAGAGGCAATTCTGATAAATAATCACTTTAAGTGCTGTGGCGGCACTGATAATGAAGACCGCAGAAGAAGTGCCACTGATTCCCTGCATAAGTATATATCAACTACCTATCCCGATGAAGCCGTCATCGTACTTGGTGACCTCAATGATGAAATAAACGGGACAAGCCTCGAGACAAATGTATTCTGGACCATGGTAAATGATCCTGATAATTTTAGGTTCACTGACATGAGTATTGCACGGGGCAGTGCTTCGTGGTGGTCCTACCCGTCATGGCCCAGCCATATTGATCATATTTGCGTTAGCAATGAATTATATATGAATATCGATACTACCATCGTGAACAGGCCTGACAGGTGTTATACAGACTACAGTGAACTAATATCAGATCACCGGCCTGTATGTCTCCGGCTGAAAAAATAATTTAAACCATTTATCATTATCTTTATCAGTCAATGATATTCCCGGAAAAAAGTACCAGGTATGAGGAAACATGTAATAAATGCTGCAACAGGTATTATCATCGGAGGATTCTTTCTTTACCTCACTCTCAGGAACAAACCCCTTGATCAAATATTTGAGCTTTTATCAGCAGCAAAAACAAGCTGGATATTTTTAAGTGTTGTGTTTCTTATAATTATGTTCTTCTTCAGGGCTTACCGGTGGAAACTGCTGATAAAAAACAATGGCCATCATCCTGATATAAAAAATGTTTCATATGCACTCCTCCTGGGCTTTTTCGTTAACAGCTTCACTCCTAAACTGGGTGAGATAATCAGGTGTACGTCACTGCAAAAATCAACAGGCATCCCTGTATCCAAAAGTTTTGGTACTGTAATATCTGAACGGATATATGATCTTATAGCTTTAATACTGGCAATAGCAATAATACTTGTTCTGGAATTCGGGAGGCTTCGTGAGCTGATAATCACAGCCTTAATCAGCATCAGGAATTCATTAACATCCAATCTGTTGATCCTTTCCCTGATTATCAGTAGCATGGTTTTGATTGTACTTGCAATGGTGCTGATATTCAGGCATTATAAATTAATGGATAGAATAAGGTTCTTTCTGAAAGAGTTCTGGGTAACCGTAAAGAATACTTTCAGGATTAAATCATCACGGATGTTTGCCTTCCAGACGATTATGATATGGCTTTTTATGGTTCTGGTTAATTACTGCTGCCTGCGGGCCTTACCATCCACGGAAAACCTGAGTCTGTATTTTGCTTTCGTGGTGCTTTTTGTGGGTACCATCGGATGGGCCATCCCAAGCCCGGGAGGAATAGGAACCTCTCATTTTTTTGTGCTGCAATTGTTCCTCCTGTTCAGTTTGAGCAAAGAAACAGGTATTACCTATGGTCTCCTGATAAACGGTATTACGGTATTATTTACAATAGGAGGAGGAATGCTCGCAATAATTATGGTGAATTCTTTCAAACTGGTAAAAAAGCGGCAAACGGCTAAGGACGAAAGACGAACGGTTGAATTAAAAAACGAGTAACAATATTATGAAAAAGGCACACTCTCCGGCAATCGCATATTTACTGCTGATATTAACAAGTGTTTCCTGTACTGAAACCAAGACCGGGCACGGCACATTTGATCCCGTCGAATTGGTAAATCCATTAATGGGTACTGATTCGGAATTTAAATTATCAAACGGTAATACCTATCCTGCCATAGCCATGCCCTGGGGGATGAATTTCTGGACGCCACAGACAGGTGAAATGGGCAATGGATGGACATATACCTATGATGCTTATAAGATAAGGGGTATAAAGCAAACCCATCAGCCGAGCCCGTGGATTAATGATTATGCTGCTTTCTCTCTTATGCCGCTTACCGGTAAAATAAGGTTCGACCAGGAGGACCGGGCATCATGGTTCTCACACAAGACTGAAATCGCCAGACCATATTATTACAGTGTTTACCTTGCCGATCATAATGTGACTGCAGAAGTAACTCCCACAGAAAGGGCTTCGATATTCAGGTTTACCTTCCCCGAGAATGATTCTTCGTGGGTAGTGATTGATGGCTTCCACAGGGGATCAATGGTACGAATATTGCCGGAAGAGCGTAAGATCATAGGATACTGCAGGAACAACAGCGGTGGAGTCCCGGATAATTTTCATAATTATTTTGTGATAGAATTTGACAGGGAATTTGAATATGCCCATACCTGGCTGAACAATGAATTGCAGTTAAACGAGCTTGAAGCAGAGGGTTTTCATGCAGGTGCAATAATAGGTTTCAAAACAGACGGTAATGAGATTATCCATGCCTGTGTGGCATCATCATTTATAAGCCCTGAGCAGGCTGAAAGAAACCTTGACAGCGAGATAGGTAACAAAGCTTTTGATACCGTGATGAAGGAAGCCAGAGATGCATGGAACAGGGAACTGGGAAGGATAAGGGTGGAAGATGAGGATCCTGATAAACTACGTACTTTCTACTCATGTCTTTACAGGGTGCTGCTTTTCCCCCGTAAGTTTTATGAAATTGACGCCGGGGGAGATATTGTTCACTACAGCCCGTATAATGGTGAGGTTCTGCCCGGCTATATGTTCACTGACAACGGTTTCTGGGATACTTTCAGGGCAGTATTCCCCTTTTTCACACTTATGTACCCCGGGATTAACAGCAATATAATGAGTGGCCTGGTAAATACCTACCTTGAAAGCGGCTGGCTCCCCGAGTGGGCAAGTCCCGGGCACAGGGATTGTATGATCGGTTCCAATTCTGCATCCCTGGTTGCCGACAGTTACCTTAAAGGGATAAGGGGATATGACATTGAAAAACTTTACGAGGCAATCATAAAGAACACCAGGGGACATGGGCCGGTACACTCAGTGGGCAGGTATGGTGCAGAATATTATAATGAACTCGGGTATATACCCTGTGACGTTGGCATAAGGGAAAACACGGCACGCACACTGGAATATGCCTATGCTGACTATTGCATCTGGAGGCTGGCTCAGGAACTGGGAAGGGATAAAGAAGAGGTGGACATCTACAGGGAAAGGGCCCGTAATTTTGTAAATGTTTTCGACACCGGGGAAAAACTAATGAGGGGTAAAAATATCGACGGCTCTTTTCAATCGCCTTTCAGTCCCTATAAATGGGGCGATGCCTTCACAGAAGGCAACAGCTGGCACTATACATGGAGTGTATTCCATGATATTGACAGCCTGATTAACCTTATGGGAGGCAGTGAAGATTTCATAGCTATGCTTGATTCTGTATTTGAAGTGCCTCCGGTTTTTGATTACTCCTATTATGGAATAGTGATTCATGAAATTCGTGAAATGCAGATTGCAGGTATGGGAAATTATGCCCACGGCAACCAGCCCATTCAGCATATGACCTACCTTTATAATTACGCCGGAGAACCATGGAAAACCCAGTACCGCGTAAGGGAGGTCATGGACAGGCTATACAATTATACCCCCGACGGTTACTGCGGTGATGAAGATAACGGACAAACATCTGCCTGGTATGTTTTCAGCGCAATGGGATTCTACCCCGTATGCCCGGGAACCGACCAGTATGTGATCGGTTCTCCCCTCTTTGACAAGATGACTGTTGAAATGCCGGGAGGAGGAATCCTGGAAATTATTGCAGAAGGTAATGACAGCAATGCATTTTATATAGATGAGATCACCTTTAACGGAAAAACCGTTAACAAGAATTATTTTACCCACGATGCATTGCAGAAAGGAGGTAAAATAATATTTACTATGTCCCCGGAACCCAACAAGGTAAGAGGCACATCTCCTGAAACGTATCCGTATTCTATGTCAAACCAGCGACGCAGAGAAGCGATTAATCGCTTCTCTGCCAAGGCCAGGGAAGCCCGATTTAACAATTTAACGGTTCAATTCAACAATAATCCCTGTCTTTATTATTTTTACACACTGAACAAAATCATAAATAAACCGGTTTAATAACCGATGGTACGCAAATTATATATAGAAACCTACGGATGCCAGATGAATGTCGCTGACAGCGAGGTAGTTGTTTCCATACTGCAGGATGAAGGATACTCTGTCACTGACCGAATGGAAGATGCCGACCTGATTCTTGTCAACACCTGTTCAATAAGGGATAATGCCGAACAACGTGTATGGGGCCGTCTCGACCTGTTCAGACATTATAAAAAAAACAATCCCGGCGTACTCGTGGGGCTTATAGGGTGCATGGCGGAGAGGCTCAAGGAAGAACTGCTTGTCTCAGACAAAATGGTTGACATGGTTGTAGGACCGGATTCATACCGTGATCTTCCGCTATTAATCAGGGAAGCATCATTGGGACATAAGGCGGTTAATGTTCTCCTCTCTCGCGAAGAAACATATGCAGACATTTCGCCGGTACGTCTTGACAGGAATGGAGTATCATCATTTGTTTCCATAATGAGGGGATGCAACAATATGTGTTCATATTGCGTGGTTCCCTACGTAAGGGGAGCCGAACGAAGCCGTGATCCCGGAACAATACTGGATGAGGTTAGGGAGCTTTTTGCTAAAGGTTACAGGGAAGTTACCCTGCTTGGGCAGAATGTTAACTCATACCTGCGGGATGATTCAGGAAATAAAATAAGCTTCGCTGATTTACTGGAGCTGACTGCAAAAATCAGCCCCCTCCTCCGGGTCCGCTTTTCAACCTCACACCCGAAGGACATGTCGGATGAGGTACTCAGTATTATGTCACGATATGATAATATCTGCAAACATATTCACCTGCCGGCCCAGAGCGGCAGCAGCAGGATACTCAAGCTGATGAACAGGAAATACGACAGGGAATGGTATATGAACAGGATAAGGGCAATAAGGAAAATCCTGCCGGGATGTTCATTATCCACCGATATGATTGCTGGCTTCTGTACTGAAACTGAAGAAGACCACCAGGAAAGCCTCAGCCTTATGAAATGGGCTGAGTATGACTTTGCATACATGTTTAAATATAATGAACGACCCGGTACCCCGGCTGCAAAAAAATACCAGGACGACATTCCCGAAATGGTGAAAACAAGACGCCTCAATGAAATAATAGAGCTGCAAAACACCTTATCACTGCAGAGTAAGAAAAAAGATCTGGGCAAGGTATACGAAGTGCTGGTTGAGGGCTTCTCAAAGAAATCAAAACACGACCTGTCAGGCAGGACATCGCAGAACAAAGTGGTGGTATTCCCTGCCGGCGAATACTTGCCCGGGGATTATGTGAATGTAAAAATTACCGATTGTACCCCTGCTACCCTCATTGGCACTGTGATAAGATAATTATCAGTTCAATTATTTACGAAAAAGGCCGGTTTGTTAAGTATCAGGCTTAAATTGTTAACAATTAAACAAAAACATACTTTATTATATATCTTTCAATTTAATAATTTTGTTGACAGGTAATTATAAATAACCAATAAGAGAAATCATGAAAGGACTCAGAAAAATTTTACTAATGATCGTTGTCATTATGCTCGGCGTTTCATCTACTATGGCACAGACCGGGGATAACTCTCATAGATTTGTGATAAAAACAAACCCGCTTGCTGCCCTTGGTGGTCCGTTCTGGGTAACCATAGTTCCTGTTACCGGAGAATACAAGGTTCTGTTTGAAGCCAGAACAATGCCAAAGCAATCCATTACTCTTGGGGCCTCATACCTGGGACCAAGTCTGCTGTTGAATCTTGATGAATTAACCAATGAGGGTGAGGAAGTGAGTGGTGTTAAAACAAGTGGTTTCAGGGGACAGCTGATGTATAAATTCTTTCTCAGCCGCGACACGGAAGCACCTGAAGGATTATATGTTGGCCCGCATTTTTCATATGCATCAGCTTCCATTGCCAGCAAGGACAATACATCCAATAAGATAAATATGATGAAAATGAACTTCAACGGTATAATTGGCTACCAGTTGATAACCAGTGGCGGATTTGCCCTTGATGTCTTTACGGGTCTTGGAGTAAAAAGCAGCAAATGGACTCCCGAAGGAGACTCTGAAGAAATATTCGATGTACCTTTTCAAAACAAAGCTGCAGCATCGGTAGCCTTTGGTTTTAGTTTTGGATATGCCTTTTAACTTTTTATCCTGAAAATATCAGAAAGGGGATATAAGAGTTATATCCCCTTTTTTATAATCTGCAGGCCAAGTTCTTTCAGCTGTTCTTCAGATATTTCTGAAGGAGAGTCTATCATTACATCCCTGCCGGCATTGTTTTTGGGAAAAGCAATAAAGTCTCTTATCGTTTCTGATCCTGCAAACAATGATACCCAGCGGTCAAATCCAAAGGCAATGCCTCCGTGTGGCGGGGCTCCATAACTGAAAGCATCCATCAGGAAGCCAAACTGTGAGCGGGCCTGCTCCCCGGTAAAGCCCAGAGCCCTGAACATTCTTTTCTGGATATCCGCATCGTGTATCCTTATTGAGCCTCCCCCAATCTCAACACCATTAATAACCAGGTCATAGGCATTTGCCCTCACCCTGCCGGGATCTGTTTCAAGTATATCAAGATCTTCCTCCCTGGGCGAAGTAAAAGGATGGTGCATGGCATAATACCTTTGAGTTTCCTCATCCCATTCAAGGAGTGGAAAATCAACAATCCAGAGGGGTTTGAATTTACCTGTCTTCCTCAATCCAAGTCTGGTAGCCATTTCCAGTCTCAGTTCTGAAAGTGCTGCCAGTGTATGCAGCCTGTCACCTGCCAGTATGAGCATAAGGTCGCCCGGTTCCGCAGACATCTTTTCAGCCCATTGCTTCAGATCGTCTCCCTTAAAAAATTTATCCACAGATGACCTGAATGAGCCATCTCTATTGAACTTAAGGTAAACTAGTCCACTGGCGCCAATCTGTGGCCTTCTGACAAAATCGGCAAGTCCGTCCAGGTCCTTCCTTGAATATTCCGAACATCCCGGGGCCACTATGCCTCCAATATATTCCGACTTATCAAAAACATTGAAACCCCTGCCTTTGACTTCATCGCTCAGCTCATTTATTTTCATGCCAAACCTGAGGTCAGGCTTATCCGTGCCATATTCCGAAATAGCCCTGTCATATGATATGCGGGGAAAACTGTCTTCCAGATCATAATCCTTAATGGTCTTAAAAAGATGCCTCGCGAGCCCTTCAAAGGCATTCAGCACATCATCCTGTTCAACAAAAGACATTTCACAGTCGATCTGGGTGAATTCAGGCTGACGGTCGGCCCTCAGGTCCTCATCACGGAAGCACTTTACTATTTGAAAATACCTGTCAAAGCCCGAGATCATAAGCAGTTGTTTGAAGGTCTGGGGTGATTGAGGCAGGGCATAGAATGAGCCCTTGTGTACCCTTGACGGAACCACAAAGTCGCGTGCCCCCTCGGGTGTCGATTTAATCAATACGGGCGTTTCGATTTCTAAAAATCTCTGTGAGTCGAGATATTTCCTCACTTCCTGTGCAATCCTGTGCCTGTGGATAATATTCTGCTTCACAGGTTCCCTTCTGAGATCAAGGTACCTGTATTTCATTCTTAGTTCATCGCCGCCGTCTGTCTCCTCCTCTATTGTAAAAGGAGGTATCTTGCTTGCATTCAGCACGGTGAGCTTATTAACAATGATTTCGATATCACCTGTTGTCATCTTCGGGTTCTTGTTGCTTCTTTCTTCAACCGTACCTTCGGCGCATATAACATATTCCCTTCCAAGCTTCCTGGCAGCAGCACATAAACCCGGGTCAGACTCCATATTAAAAACAAGCTGGGTTTTGCCATACCTGTCACGCAGGTCAATAAATGTCATTCCTCCAAGGTCTCTCGATTTATGGACCCAGCCGCTTAAGATAACCTTCTCACCCCTGTTGGATAAGTTCAATTCTCCGCAATTGTGTGTTCTGTACATGTGAGCCTTATAAATTTGAAACAAAAATAAGCAAAACATCATAACACTGAAACAAATTGCTTCTGACTGAAATATATTTACGTATTTTGTATTTTTACCCAAAGCACATTGAAAGGATGAAGGTGGAATTTACTGATGATATATACATGAAGGCGGCTTTACTTGAAGCCATCAAAGGAAAGGATAAGGGGGAAGTTCCCGTTGGGGCAGTGGTAGTTTGCGACAACAGGATAATAGCAAGAGGTCACAATCTAACCGAAACACTCAATGACCCAACCGCCCATGCGGAAATGCAGGCAATAACAGCAGCCAGCTCTTTTCTTGGGGGCAAATACCTGGATAAATGCAGTCTTTATGTTACCCTTGAGCCTTGCACCATGTGCGCCGGAGCCCTGTTCTGGAGCCGTATCGGAAGGCTGGTATACGGGGCAGATGATGAAAAAAGAGGTTATACGCTAAATAAAAACAGCGTTCTCCATAAAAAAACAACAGTAGTAAAAGGAGTTCTGGAAAAAGAATGCAGGGGAATCATTAGTGACTTCTTTAAAACCAGAAGGCAGAATTTGACCGGTTAAATTAGTTGGTATATTTGTAAAATAAATTAGGTTTGTAAAAAATATCCCCTGATGACATTCGATAATGGAAAGACAATTATAAGGTTAAGGCTAAGGTTATTTATAGTCACAATTATCATGCTTGTCTACGTTTACCTTGTGTATTACGGAAAACAGCTGCGGTTCCCAATCCTTGGCATCCGGGAATTTCATGCCACTCTAATACTTACTGCCCTCTATCTTCTGCTGGCCTTCCTTCCCCTGCTACTTAAATACAGGTATATTTATTTCTCCGATGATGGTAAGAATATTATCTTCAGATACTATTCCGTAGGTTTTCTGAGCGGGAAAAAAAGTTCTGTGGAGATCCCAAAACATGAGTTTGCGGGATATAAGATCAAAAAGAGTTTTATGGGCCTGTTAAAAGCGATACTTTTATACAGGATGATAGGAACTAAAAAAGCAAGCTATTCTCCTGTTTATGTGTCTTCCCTTTCAAAATCAGAGCTGAAAAAAATAAATAAGGCGCTTGACCGGTACACAGGACAGTAAAGATCAGAATACACATATGAGTTTAATCATTTTTTTTCATCGTTAAAAAACCCAATTTTGCAGCTATTATCAACCATTTTATAAATACATCAAAATAAATTAATAATGAATGTAGATATTGTTCTTAACAACCTGGAAAAGAAACATCCCGGCGAGGTTGAATACCTTCAGGCTGTCAGGGAAGTTCTCGAATCAATAGAGGAGGTTTATAATGAGAACCCGCATTTCGAATCTGCCAATATAATTGAAAGACTCATTGAACCGGACAGGATTATCACTTTCAAAGTACCCTGGATGGATGACGAAGGGAAGGTACAGGTAAACCTGGGCTACCGTGTTCAGTACAATAATGCTATCGGACCCTATAAGGGTGGTTTACGTTTCCACCCCAGCGTTAACCTGAGTATTTTAAAATTCCTCGGTTTTGAACAAATATTCAAAAATTCACTTACCTCCCTGCCTATGGGTGGAGGCAAAGGTGGGTCCGATTTCAACCCCAAGGGCAAATCTGATGCCGAGATTATGAGGTTCTGCCATTCATTCATGCTCGAATTATGGAACTACATCGGTCCGGAAATGGATGTTCCTGCCGGTGATATAGGTGTTGGCGGTCGTGAGATAGGCTATCTGTATGGCATGTATAAAAAACTCCGCAGGGAACATTCTGGTGTTCTCACAGGAAAGGGTATTAACTGGGGGGGGTCACTTATCCGGCCTGAAGCTACAGGCTTTGGCTGTGTATATTTTGCCAAGGAAATGCTTGCTACCATAGGAGAATCATTCAAAGGCAAAACAGTTGCTGTCTCAGGTTTTGGGAATGTGGCCTGGGGAGCTGTACAGAAAGTAAACGAACTCGGAGGCAAGGTTGTAACACTCTCAGGTCCTGATGGTTATGTTTATGACCCTGACGGAATAACTGGTGACAAGATAGATTATATGCTTGAACTCAGGGCATCAAATGAAGATATAGTAAAACCGTATTCATATGAATATGAATCCGCACAGTTCCACGAGAACAAACATCCGTGGGAGGTTAAGGTTGATATAGCACTCCCATGTGCCACACAGAATGAACTTAACGCCGAGGATGCACAGAACCTGGTAAATAACGGTTGTATTTGTGTATGCGAAGGAGCCAATATGCCCTGCACACCGGAAGCAATTGAAATAATACAGAAAAACAAGATGCTGTTTGCACCCGGGAAAGCGGCCAATGCCGGCGGTGTAGCAACTTCGGGTCTTGAAATGTCACAGAATTCGATGAAACTTCACTGGAGACGTAACGAGGTTGACGACAGGTTGCATGAAATAATGATAAATATCCACGAAGCATGTGTCAGAAACGGTACTAATGAAAATGGATATGTGGATTACGTTAAGGGAGCAAATATTGCAGGCTTCCTGAAAGTAGCAAATTCAATGCTCGACTACGGAATTTATTAAAAACTCCCCATATTTTTATTTAAGGCTGTTCACCTGTTGGGCAGCCTTTTATTATCATTTTTACACCCGGCCCTATAAATTAATTCAGCCCTGTTGTTTATCTTTGATAAAATGTCTCACGCTGAAATGAAAAACGACAAGGAATTGATTTACACCATTGCCCTTGGCATGGTGCCTTCAGTTGGTGATATTAACGCCAAAAAACTTATCTCGCACCTTGGTTCCGCCACTGCCGTTTTTAAGGAGCCGTATCATAGTCTTATAAAAATACCCGGTATAGGGAAAAAAATGGCATCTTACCTTTGCTCCGGAGAATTCATGAAAAAGGCAGGTGAAGAGCTTGATTATATCCGTAAACATAACATAGATATTAAACGGTTTGATGAGCCTGACTATCCGGAAAGGTTAAAAGAATGTCCCGATTCACCCCTGCTCATTTATATTAAAGGCAATGCCAGCCTGAATGAAAATAAAATTATAAGTATTGTAGGGACAAGGAATATTACCCGTAAAGGTAAAGATATATGCAATTCTCTCATTCATGACCTTGCCTGTGAATTCCCCGATTTAATAATAAGCAGCGGGCTTGCATACGGAGTTGATATTACTGCCCACAAGGCTGCCCTGAAGGAAAATCTAAAGACAGTGGCTGTCCTGGGTCATGGCTTCAGTACAATATATCCTTCGGTACATTTAGCAATAGCAAAGCAAATTATGTCACAGGGTGCATTAATAACAGATTTTCCTTCATTCGAGGCACCCGAAAGAAACAATTTCCTTAAAAGAAACAGGATTATTGCAGGTATTTCAGATGCCACCCTGGTGATTGAATCAGGCAGAAAAGGAGGAGCCATGATCACCGCGGATATAGCACTGTCATATAACAGGGAAGTGATGGCAGTTCCCGGGAGTCCGGGCACTCCCTATTCAGAAGGCTGCAACCTTCTGATTAAATCAAACAGGGCTGCCCTTATCGAATCAGCAAACGACATTTTTTATACCCTCAACTGGCTCAAATCCGGCAGCGAAAATAAACAGAGGAAATTATTCCCTGAGGATCTCAGTCCGCTCGAGGATAAAATATTTGAATTAATATACGAATTTGGAGAATTATCGGCCGACCAGATCAGCAACTCAATGGAAAAACCCCTTCATCAGCTGTCATCTGCCCTTCTGAAACTTGAATTTTCAGGCTATATAGAAAGCATCCCGGGAAATATATACCGTAGAAAAAACTGAGGCTGAGTAAGCAATCGACTATTCATTAACACATTAACGTTAATGTTTTGAAGCATACTGCTTCAAAACAGCGGCTTGATTAACAGTATTTTAGTTTTTGGACCTGACTAAAATATTCGAATATTTACAAAGAAAACAGATACTTCCTATTGTTTTAAAATGAAATTTCTATTTTTATTATCTCATAAGCCAAAAATAACCATTTAAAAAAAACAAAACTATGGACCCAAGAGTTGAAAAATTTATGGCAAGCATTAAAGCCAGAAACCCGGGAGAAAACGAATTTCACCAGGCCGTGCAGGAAGTTGCCGAGTCACTTATTCCTTTCATTGAAGAAAATCCCAAGTATAAGCATGCAAAGATCCTTGAGAGAATTGCCGAACCCGAAAGGGTTATTCTTTTCAGGGTGCCATGGCTTGATGACAAGGGGGAAATCCAGATCAACAAAGGTTACCGTATCGAAATGAACAGTGCAATAGGACCTTATAAAGGAGGTTTGAGGTTTCACCCTACAGTAAACCTGGGAATACTCAAATTCCTTGCCTTCGAGCAGGTATTCAAAAACAGCCTTACAACACTCCCGATGGGAGGAGGTAAGGGAGGGTCAGATTTTGATCCCAAGGGTAAATCCGATAATGAAGTAATGAGATTCTGCCAGAGTTTTATGACTGAATTATCACGCCATATTGGTCCGAACACTGACATTCCTGCCGGCGATATAGGCGTTGGCGGTCGTGAAATAGGTTACCTGTTCGGTCAGTATAAAAGACTCCGGAACGAGTTTACCGGGATCCTGACAGGCAAGGGCATTAACTGGGGAGGTTCACTAATTCGTCCTGAAGCAACAGGATACGGCGCAACTTATTTTGCCCAGAACATGCTGGAAACAAGGGGTGATACTCTTAAAGGCAAGGTGGTTACCATATCCGGTTCAGGCAATGTAGCCCAGTTTGCCTGCCAGAAAGTAACCGAAATGGGTGGTAAGGTAGTTACCCTGTCCGATTCATCCGGTTATATATACGATCCTGCAGGCATTAATGAGGATAAGCTGGCCTATGTTATGGAACTCAAGAATGTCAGGCGGGGAAGAATAAAAGAATATGCAGAAAAATATGGGGTTGAATACTTCGAAGGCAAAAGGCCATGGGATATTAAATGTGATGTTGCCATGCCTAACGCAACAGAAAATGAAATAAGCGGAGAGGAAGCAAAAGAATTAATCAGGAATGGTTGCTACTGCGTTTCTGAAGGCGCTAATATGCCTTCAACACCCGATGCAATAACTGCCTATCTGGAAGCCGGCATACTTTACGGCCCGGGTAAAGCGGCCAATGCAGGAGGAGTGGCTGTCTCAGGCCTGGAAATGACACAGAATTCAATGCGTCTGGCCTGGACACGCGAAGAAGTTGACACCAGGTTGCAGGTGATTATGAAAAATATACACGACACCTGCGTTAAATACGGAAAACAACAGGATGGTTATATTAATTACGTTATGGGAGCAAACATCGGCGGTTTTATAAAAGTTGCTGATTCAATGCTTGCTCACGGAGTAGTATAAAACAAAAACGAAAAATGTATGGAAAAAGGGGCATTTGCTTTGCCTCTTTTTTTTTTCCTATGTTTGAAGCCTGAAAACTGAAATTAAAGATGCAATTAATTGATAGTCATACCCATCTTTACCTGCCTGAATTTGATGATGACAGGGATGAGGTCATAGAAAGGGCAATTGACCGGGGTGTTACTAAAATGCTCCTTCCCAATATTGACAAAGATTCGGTGGAACCAATGCTACAACTGACCGTTGATTACCCTGGTATATGCTTCCCCATGATAGGAGCCCACCCAACCAGCATAAAGGATGACTATAAAGAGCATCTGAAAGCCATTCATGACAATATTAAGAGATATAAGTTCATAGCCATAGGAGAAATAGGCATTGACCTTTACCGGGACAAAACTTATATCAGGGAGCAGAAAGAGGCATTTACGGAACAGCTAAGGATAGCCGGCAGGGAAAAGCTGCCTGTTGTAATACATACACGGGAAAGCCATGATATAATTCTCAGGCTGCTGGATGATGCCGGCATCCCTGATCTTCGAGGCGTATTTCATGCTTTCACCGGTGATCACGGACAGGCCCGCGAGATCATTGAAAGGGGCTTCCTTATCGGCATAGGGGGAATACTTACCTTCCGGAACTCATCTCTCGACAAGACACTGGAAATGATAGACATGGAACACATAATCCTTGAAACTGATTCTCCCTTCCTGGCTCCCGTACCTAAAAGAGGGAAACGAAACGAGAGCTCTTACATCAGGTATATTGCTGAAAAACTGTCTGAAATAAAAAAACTTCCCCTTGAAGAAATTGCAGGGATAAGCACTTCGAACTGCAATAATTTGTTTAAATTGTATTAAAGAACGCTTGTGAAAAATAGTACATCTATATTAATTATATATACAGGTGGCACCATAGGAATGGTTCATGATCCCTTATCCGGGGTACTTGTGCCCTTCAATTTTAAGCATATTGAAAAACAGGTTCCTGAGTTAAGACGTTTTGATTGCAGGATTGAAACGGTCTCATTTGATCCCCTTATTGATTCTTCGGATATCAGCCCCGGATCATGGCAACAAATAGCAGGGATCATAGGGGAAAACTATGAAAGGCATGATGGCTTCGTGGTACTGCATGGTACCGATACAATGGCATATTCAGCCTCTGCTCTCAGTTTTATGCTTGAAAACCTTGAGAAGCCGGTTATTTTTACAGGCTCACAGCTTCCCATAGGAATGATCAGGACCGATGGCAAAGAAAACCTCATAAGTGCGATTGAGATAGCTGCTGCAAAAATAAATGGTAAAACACCAGTACCGGAAGTATGTATATATTTTGAAAACCACCTTCGCAGGGGTAACCGCACAACCAAATTCAGTTCAGAGCATTTCAATGCCTTTGATTCTCCCAATTTTCCTCCCCTGGCTGAAGCAGGAATAAACATAAAATTTAATGACAGGATCATACTTGCACCCACTGTAAGGAAGAATTTCAGGATCAGCACAGAGCTCGACAGCAACATCGCCATACTTAAGCTCTTCCCCGGCATCGGCAGGGAAACGGTTCAAAAATTCTTCTCCCCCCCTCCCTCCAGGGCTGTCATTATTGAATCATTCGGAACGGGAAACGGGCCTACGGCTCCATGGTATATAGATGAAATAAGGAATTATATATCCAGTGGAGGGCTTGTGGTGAATATTACACAATGTCATTCGGGCAGGGTTGATATGGGGCTTTATGAAACAAGCCGCTTGCTGCTGGAGACAGGTGTAATAAGCGGTTTTGATATGACGCCGGAGGCTGCCGTGTCCAAATTAATGTATTTACTTGGTAATTATCATGATGCGGGTATAATTAAAACTCTTCTAAATAGGAGCCTGAGGGGAGAAATAAGTCCGTAAGATATTTTTTTTTAATAATTTTTCGTATTTTGGCCGCCTGAAATTCTTTGAAAGGCTGTTAGATACCAGGGGTCCCGATAAGGAGAGATGCAGGAGTGGCTTAACTGGCACGCCTGGAAAGCGTGTGTACCCCTAAAGGGTACCGAGGGTTCGAATCCCTCTCTCTCCGCATTTATTAAAATGGCAAAATGCCAATTGATAATCTGCGGGAGAAAAGGGATTCGGAACAATACCTGCCGGTTTTCATAATACGGGGACACAATAATGAAATTATGCTTTAAAAAATATTAAATAAGTATCAAAGCCTTGTAAAAGAAAGATTTTTATAAATTTGCGGAATATTATAGTACTTTAATAACTAAAATTACACACAAACCATGAAAAAACTATTTGCATTTGTAGCTGTGTTTGGGATGCTTTTCATCGGAGCATCGTTTAATGCTTTTGCTCAGGATGAGCCACAAGACACAACTGCTGTTGAGCAAGTTGCAGAAGAAACTCCAGCAGCTATGGAGGAAGAAATGGGAACTGAAACTGCAGCTGAAACTGAAGGAGCAGGACTCCATAAGCAGATTAAGATTAAATTTGTTGAGGGTGGTGCCGGCTTTATGGGTGCCGTTCTGCTTACCCTCATCTTCGGTCTTGCAATCGCAATAGAGCGAATAATTTATCTTAACCTTGCCACAACAAATACAGACAAGTTGCTGAAGAAGATTGAAGATGCCCTTGAAAGCGGGGGTATTGAAGCAGCAAAAGATGTTTGCCGTAATACACGCGGTCCGGTTGCAAGCATATTCTACCAGGGCCTTGACAGGGCAGAAGAAGGAATCGATATGGCTGAAAAATCCATCATATCATACGGTAGTGTACAAATGGGCTTGCTTGAGAAAAACCTTTCCTGGATTTCACTTTTCATAGCAATAGCCCCGATGCTCGGTTTCATGGGTACGGTTATTGGTATGATCGCAGCTTTTGACAGTATTGAGCAGGCAGGTAACGTTTCTGCAGGTCTGGTTGCAGGAGGTATTAAGATAGCCCTTATTACTACCGTATCAGGTCTTATCGTTGCAGTTATCCTGCAGGTATTCTATAATACTATCCTTTCAAAAATAGATAGCCTGACAAATCAGATGGAAGATTCGTCAATAACACTCATTGACATACTGGTTAAGCATAATCTTAAAAAGTAAAAACTATGTCAAATTTAACTAGCAGAATAATACAGATAATTCTCTGGCTGCTCATGGCTGTAACAATCGTATTTGCCATTATGTTCTATTTTGGCAATGTGAAAGAAGGAACCGCAGGGACCAGACTTGAAGAACCGCTTGTTACAAACACATTCCTGACATATGCTTATATACTTTTCGCTGCTGCAATAGGGTTAACACTTGTCTTTTCAATAATAAATATTATTATTAACCCGAAAGGCATTAAGAAAGGTATTATAGCTCTTGTCATTGCAGCTGTGGTTATTATAGCCGCTTACGTATTGGCTGATGACACGGTATTGAGAATGCCACATTATACTGGCGGAGGTAATGAACCGGGTACCCTTAAAATTGTTGGCACAGGTTTGATTACTGCTTATTTCCTTGTTGGACTTGCTTTTCTCGCCATATTATGGTCATCGGTTTCGAGAATTTTTAAGTAGTGATTAATAAACTCCCCCGGCGGGAATAAAAAAAATAAAATTATGGCAAGACGGGAAGTACCGGATATACCTGGTGGCTCACTGGCGGATATAGCATTCCTCCTGCTCATCTTTTTCCTTGTTACAACAACCATGGAAACTGATACGGGACTCATGCGAAAACTCCCGCCCCTGCAGGATCCGGATCAAGAACAAAGCGACGATCAGCAAATACATGAGCGAAATATACTCGTTGTAAAAGTAAATAAGGATAATATGCTTCTGGTTGAAGGAGAAATAATCCAGATTGGTGAACTCAAGGACATTGCCAAGGAATTTATCCTGAACCCCAACGATGCTGCAGACCTTCCTGAGAAAGTGGAAAAGAATATTCCTTATTTTGGTGTTGTAAGGGTAGCTAAACAGGCTGTTATCTCTCTCCAGAACGACTACGGTACAACCTACGGAGTTTACATCGCAGTGCAGAATGAGCTCCTTGCTGCAAGGGATGAGGTGAGAAATGACCTGGCGATGCAGACCTGGGGAATCCCCTATGATGATCTGAGTGAGGAAAGGATGGCCGCGGTGGATGAGTATTATAATGCACCTATCTCAGAAGCAGAACCTAAAAAGATTGGAGGAGAATAAGATGAGCAAATTCAAAAGACATACAGGGAAAGCCGGTGTTGGTAAAATAAACACCGCATCACTACCTGATATAGTGTTTATGCTGTTGTTCTTCTTCATGACAGTAACAGTTATGAGGGAGGTGGAACTGAAAATAACGGTCAGACTACCTGACGCCACTCAGGGGAAAAAACTGGAGAAAAAATCACTGGCAAGCTTTATCTATATTGGGAAACCCTTGCCTCAACTCCAGGCTACATTTGGCTCAGAGCCAAAAATCCAGCTAAATGATGCATTCAAAGAGATAGATGATATTCAGGATTTTATAGTCCAGGAGAGAGAATCTCTTAATGAGTCCGACCAGGGTAAAATGCTTGTATCCCTGAAAATAGACAGGGAGACAAGAATGCAAATAGTGACCGAAGTTAAACAAGCCTTACGAAGGGCTAATGCCTTGAAAATCATGTATGCAAATATGCCGGTTGACAAAATCACTCACATGGATTAACCTGGCAAGCAAAATATTAAAGCCCTGACTTGTTACATGTCAGGGCTTTTTTGTCTGGAACCTATGCATAACTGGGATAATATACCGGAACCCTTCAATTTAAATCCACTTAAACATCACCTTGGATATATAAGGTCATTTACATCTGAATGTTCCATCCTTTCTGAAGAGGAAATTATAAAGGATATTGTTCCTGCTCTCAGGCATATTGGAACATCGGTTGCAGATATTTATACAGGTAGCCTGCACCTGGAGGAGATTGTCAGTGAGCTGAACCTACTCAGGAAACAGGAAGATATCTTAAGCCAAAAATCATTCATGGAATGGATAGCACAATCCAAAAAAGACTACCGTAAATTCAGGCTCTCAGATTCATCCCTCTGGGTACTTAAATATCTTGATGATAAACAAAGATATTTTCATATTTTTCCGGGAAGAAATATAGAACTGACTGCCCGCAGCAGGGGAAATTCACTTAAAACGGCAATACTCTATACAATACTTTATGATAAAGGTGATATTCTTTTTTCTGATCTAAACTCTGTCAGAAAGATGCTCGCTCTCTCACCTCTTCGGAACATTGAATCAGCCTCAAGTATTATAACTGGTATAAGGATGTTGCAGTCAGGCTAAAACCGTTGCAGGTATGAGCATTTAAAGAAGAAGCCCCTCGTTGTTTCAAGGAAGCGGTCATCTGTTATGTGGCGGCCGTCTTCCCATCTTAGCTTTTCATATAATGAGCCGTAACCAAGATAAACCACTGTACCGGGGATATAAGTAAAAGAAGCGAGAAAATCAGTAAGCAGGTCTTCCCTGTAACTGTTGTACTCGCTTATAAGCCTCAGGAAGAAATACTTATTAATCTGGAAAGTAAGCTTGCCCCGCAGTATTGAATAATCATATACAGACTCACCTGTTGAGGCAAGTTTAAGACCTGAATACCTGTAGCTGACATCAAAATGAATTTTTTCAGACGGTTTGAAGTTCCCCATTAACAGGAGGTGATTACTTATTCCCTGGAAAGGAGGATCGCCGGGATAATATACGGAACCCTGATGCCGGTATAAACCTGCCAGCGTAACTTTCTTCCCAAGCTGGCTATTCAGCAGTGAATGGAAACCTCCTGTCTTAAATCTTTGCCCCATGAATACCTCAGTGGAATATTCAGCTTTAACTTTGATATAAGTAGATCCCCTGAAATACACCCAGGTAACTGTCATCAGACAGGCTGTATTTTATCCTGAATACAGGAAAATGAGCCAGTGAGTTTAGTTCCGGTCTGAACCGCTGCTTACACGGTCAGCAGCATATACAGCAGCCACGTTTACCCTCTCCCCTGCCTTGCCGCTGAGCTTAACACCTGCATAAGGATTGATTATAGTCCTGGTATGAACAAGAGTATTCACAGGATCATGCTCATCAGCCTGAGTTGCAGCAAAATTAAAATTATCATGACCTTCAAGGAAAAAGGGTCGCTTTTCCGGGTAGAAAAGCTTATACCTCAGATTTACATCAACCTGACCTGCATCTGCTTCCACCTGGCTGAAATCAGGATTAAGTGTCCCGTCAAGTATGAGTTGGGAAGTTATCCCGTATTTTGCGGTAAGGCTTAACCTGGGATTCCGTTCTTCTCTCTTCATCTCACCGTCGCTGTGTACATTACGATAGGCATAGGTGAAAGCCGGAAGGACTTCAAGCAGGGTATAATGTTTTACACCATAATAAATCATTGGTTTCATCTGTGTCAGGAAAGCATAGCCCTTTTCAGGGTCCATGTGGGGGTATGATCCGTGGATAGCCTGCCTGCTTATTTTTCTCTCAAAGAATACTGCCATCTTTACAGGTTCCCTGTTTGAGAAACGTATACTTTTCAGAGGGAGACGTATTTCAACTGTATATCCATCATCATTAATCAAGCCTGCACTGTACCAGACAAAATCTACGCTCTTGTCCTCCTGTCCCGAGGCAAACCTGCTGTCCATCTGAATTCCGTGAGGATTAATATAAAATGCATATAAGGACTGCTGGTCATTAAAACTGTCCAGGTTTATACAAACCCAGTCATCATTTAGTATATTATCCCTTGAATTTACCGATGCTTTTATCTTTCCCGGTTCATCATCATAACACCTGTAGGCAAAATACAGGTTCTCCTCGTCATAGGCCATGTAAACCACAGTTTTAAAATCGAGGTCATTGCCAAAGTCAGGAATAAATGATTTAAAGCCGCTCACTGAAGGAGCGCTTTCCCACACAGGCTCATCCATGTTTCCGTCAATCACCGGAGGATCAGAAATTTTCAGAGGCAGGATGGCTTCATCCTGGGCATCCAGTATTGCTGTAAAAAAGACTAGAAATATTACAAGGCTCAGGGTTCTTTTCATGGTCTGTTGCTTGGTAGAGATAATAAAAACTTTCAGGCAGGCCTGTAAAAAATTCCCCTCTCCTGGCGAGCAGATTTTATCCTCCCCTGTGATTCCAGGACATCAAGATATTTGTTGATCTCACTCAGGTGCATCCCCAGTGTTTCGCTCAGATCGTCAGTAGTGCAGGGGCGCCTGGATATCATTCCCATTATGGCATCCTCTGCATCTTCACGGTATGACTTTAACTCCTTCCTCTTTACCGCAGCAGCAATAATTTCAACCCGGGGCATTCCCCAGTATTTGATTATTCTTTCAAGTTCTTCTTTTGAGGCAGGTTTAAGACCACTTACAGTCCCGGGCCGGTCAAGTGTATTGAGTTGAACCGAATCGGGTTTTATTCTTTTTATAGCCTTCTTAAGTTCATCCAGTTCACCATCGGTATAGTTATAAGCCGGTAATATAAATATCTCAAGGTATATTTTCCCCTCGTATTCATTTCTGAAATCAACAAGCCCCTGGATGTATTCATCAATTTTAAGCCCCGGTGCAGGACGATTTATCCTCCTGAAGGTATCTTCCGTGGCAGCATCAAGAGAGGGCAGTACCACATCAGCCCCTTTTAGCTCATCCCGGACATTCCTGACTGACAACAGTGTGCCATTGGTGAGAACGGCAACGGGAACACCGGGTTTTAACTCTTTGATAAGAGTCAGCACATCACCAAGCCTGTTATTCAGTGTTGGCTCTCCTGAGCCTGAAAAAGTAATAAAATCGGGATCCGGATTATTTTTAAAAAAATGCATAAGTTCATCCCTGACCTTGTTAAAAGGTATATACTCCATTCTCCGGGTGGTCAGTTTGCTTGTTTTTCCAACCTCACAATACACACAGTCCAGAGAACACACCTTACGTGGTACCAGGTCAACGCCCAGTGACATTCCCAGGCGCCTCGACGGCACCGGGCCAAATAAATATTTATACATTTATCATTTTTTACACTTTCTCCTGAAACGTAACCATGGTGCTCAGTCGTTACTTTCAGCTTTTTAGTGATTCCGGGGGGACTCGAACCCCCAACCAACAGAACCGGAATCTGTCATTCTATCCAATTGAACTACGGAACCATTACAGGGTGCTAAATTAACTCCTGCCATTGATATTTCAAAGCGCAGGCCCCATAATGATAATTGATAAGTTTTTCCTAATTTCGCAAACCGTAATAATTACCGTAATCAAACTGCCGTGATGGAATATAAATTCAGGGAAATAGAAAAGAAATGGCAAAAATACTGGGAAAAGAACAAAACCTTCAAGGCTTTTGATGATTTTCAGAACCCCAAAAAATATTATATCCTTGACATGTTTCCTTATCCTTCCGGTTCAGGTCTTCATGTTGGCCACCCCGAAGGATATACCGCAAGCGATATAATGGCCAGGTATAAAAGAATGAAGGGGTATAACGTACTCCATCCTATGGGCTGGGATGCCTTCGGGCTGCCGGCTGAACAGTTTGCCATGGATACAGGAACCCATCCGGCAATAATCACAAACAAGAATTGTGACACTTTCAGGAGGCAGATCAAGGACATAGGCCTCAGTTATGACTGGGACAGGGAAATAAACACCACTGATCCGGGGTATTTTAAATGGACACAGTGGATCTTTATTCAGTTATACAACACCTGGTATGATGAAAAACTTCAGAAGGGCAGGCATATAAACGAGCTGGAAGTACCGGCCGACATAAAGAGCCGGGGGGATGATTATGTCAGGTCTTATATTGATGGCAAACGGCTGGCCTATTACGACAAGGCACTGGTATGGTGGTGCTCAAGCTGTAAAATAGTATGTGCAAATGAAGAAGTGCTGACCGACGGTTCGCATGAAAAATGCGGTCACCCGGTGGAAAAAATGAACCTCAAACAATGGATGCTGAGAATACCCCTTTATGCCGAAAGATTGCTCAGCGGACTAGATGACCTTGACTGGCCTGAAGGAATAAAAGACCAGCAAAGAAACTGGATAGGTAAATCTACCGGTGCAGAGGTAAAATTCCATGTTGAAAATACAGGAGATATAATTTCCGTTTTTACCACCCGGCCCGACACCCTGTTCGGTGCCACTTATATGGTACTGGCACCGGAACACGAACTGACAGCCAGGCTAACTACCGGTGAAAAAGAAAAAGAAGTAAGGAAATATATAAAAGATGCTGTCCTCAAATCGGATCTCGACCGTACCGACCTTGCCAAGGAAAAAACTGGTGTGTTTACCGGCTCATACGCTATAAATCCTGTCAATAACAAGAAAATACCAGTCTGGATAGCAGATTATGTCCTTACCGGCTACGGAACAGGGGCAATTATGGCCGTTCCCGCACATGATGAAAGGGATTTTGAATTTGCCCTTAAATATGAACTACCGGTTGAATGTATCATGAACCCTGATACGGATGATCAGGAACTGAAGGAAAAAACTCTGGAAGGAAAGGCATGCTGGACCGAAGACGGTACTTATGTCAATTCATCCGATAAAAAAACCGGCCTCGACATAAACGGGCTGAAGAAGGAAGAAGGCATTAAGAAAACCATTGAATGGCTTGAATCAAGGCAACTGGGCAAAGCTACAGTTAACTACAAGTTACGCGACTGGCTCTTCAGCCGGCAAAGGTACTGGGGAGAACCCTTCCCCGTAATACACTGGGAAGACGGCACCATAAGCCTGCTTGATGAAGCTGAGTTACCCCTTGAACTGCCAGTACTGGAGAAATATCAACCCGGTGAGAATGGCGAATCACCACTGGCCAATGCCACCGACTGGCTTATGGTTACGGGGAAAAATGGGATGAAGGGAAGAAGGGAGACAAACACTATGCCACAGTGGGCAGGATCATGCTGGTATTATCTGCGCTTCATAGACCCCCATAACAGTAAAGCCATTTTCAGCAAGGAAAAGGAAAAATACTGGATGCCGGTTGACCTTTATATAGGAGGTGCTGAACATGCCGTCCTCCACCTTCTGTACAGCCGTTTCTGGCATAAGGTCCTCTACGACCTGGCTTATACCTCTCATGATGAACCCTACCTTAAACTATTCAACCAGGGAATGATACTGGCGTTTGCCTATGAGACAAAAACCGGAGCAAAAGTACCGGCCGATCTTGTGGAAGAAAAAGAAGGAAGGTATTTTCACCGGAATACAGGCGAAGAGCTTACACAGATAGTGGCTAAGATGTCCAAATCATTGAAGAATGTTGTAAACCCCGATGATATTATTCAAAGATACGGGGCCGATGCATTCAGATTATATGAAATGTTCATGGGCCCGCTCGATGCCAGCAAGCCATGGGATGAAAAAGGAGTAAAAGGCGTATTCGGTTTTCTGACAAGGGTAGCGAGATTATTCGGAGATTTATCCTGTGTAAGCGATGAAACAGAGAGTGATGAGATATTGCAGGCCCTGCATAAAACTATCAGAAAAGTTGAGAATGATATTGAGAATCTCAGGTTCAATACTGCAATTTCTTCGCTTATGATATTTACAAACCTTGCTGTAAAAAAGGGCAAAGTCAACAGGGATACTGCCAAAACATTTGTCAGAATACTCCACCCCTTCGCACCACACCTGGCCGAGGAACTCTGGGAAGCATATGGCAATAAGGAAAGCCTGGCCAATGAGGAGTGGCCTGAAGTGAATGAAAAATACCTGAAAGAGGATACCTTTGAATACCCTGTATCATTTAACGGTAAGCTCAGATTCAGGCTCGAATTACCCCTTGACATGGAAAACAATGAAATAGAAAATGCCGTACTGGGTGATGAAAGAGCTTCAAGGTGGCTGGAAGGTAATAAACCCCGCAGGATAATTATTGTTAAAGGAAGAATAATAAATGTTGTGATATGAACAGGTGGCACTACGGCATGCTTATTTTATTTTCTGCAATTATTCACTATGGCTGCTCTGAAACATCAGGTAATATAAGCACCGTTGAAGAAAAACCGGTACCCGGGGAAGAAAGACCGGAACAAAAGTATGATGCTTATGGTATAGATACTACAGTTTATGAAGTAGTAACAGCCCGGGTAAGATATAATCAGTTTCTTGGAGAAATCCTTGACGAGTATAAGATAAGCTATAATGATATTGTAAAACTGTTGCAGAACTCCGGTGATGTATTTGACATAAGGAAAATCAAAGCAGGTAACAGGTATACGCTTTATATTAAACCTGATACTGTTAATAGTCTGGATTACATGATCTATGAACATGATATTGGTAATCATTTCATATTTGACTTCAGGGAAGAACCCCATATCAGGAAAATTGAAAGAACGTCAAGGCTTGAACTTAAATATGCCTCGGGAACAATAGAAACATCCCTGTGGAATGCAATGCTCGACAATGGTTTGCATCCCTTGCTTGCAGTTAAGTTATCGGAGATTTATGCCTGGTCTGTTGATTTTTTTGCTTTGCAGAAAGGCGACAGGTTCAAAATTATATATGAAGAGGAATATATCGACACAACTTCCAATGGAGTACACCGTATTTACGCAGCCTTATTTGAACATGCCGGGAACCAGTTTTATGCCATTCCACTCTTACAGGATGGGAATGAGAGCTATTACGACCTCGAAGGCAACAGCCTGAGGAAGGCTTTTCTTAAAGCCCCACTTCGATATTCACGAATCAGCAGCAGGTACTCAAACAGCAGGATGCATCCCATCCTGAGGGTACGCCGGCCACATCATGGTGTTGATTATGCAGCACCTGTGGGCACTCCGGTTATGGCCATCGGGGACGGGAGGGTTATAATGAAGGAAGCCCGGAGCGGGTCAGGCCGGATAGTAAAGATCAGGCATAACAGCGTTTATACAACTTCATACATGCACCTGAGCAGCTATGGTAAAGGTGTAAGTGTAGGTAATTATGTAAAGCAGGGTGATATAATCGGTTACGTTGGAAGCTCCGGACTATCAACAGGTCCACATCTTGATTTCAGGTTTTACAGGAACGGAAAGCCTGTAGACCCTTTAAAGGTAGAAGCACCACCTGTGGAGCCTGTAGCCATGGAGAACAGGGAAAAATTTAAAAAGATCAGCACGGTGATGGTTCACTTACTGGATTCATTCTGAGCTTCAATTATCAGTTCTTCAACAATCCCCGGGTAGTATTTATGTTCAAGCCTGTGTATCCTTTCAGCAAGTGATTCCGGGCTGTCGTCAGGCCTTACTTCACATTTTGCCTGGAAAATAATATCGCCTTCGTCATACATGGAATTAACGTAATGAATGCTTATCCCGGATTCTTTCTCTTTATTTTGAATAACGGCCCTGTGTACCCTGCTGCCATACATCCCTTTTCCACCGTAATCCGGAAGCAGAGCCGGGTGAATATTCACCACCCTGCGGGGGTAATGATTAAGTATTTCCCCGGGAACCAGCCATAGAAACCCGGCAAGGACAATGAAAAATATATCATTTTCAAGTAATACTTTCAACACTTCCCCGTTTTCATATAAATCATCCCGGTCGAAAACCCTGGCAGGTATAGAGTACTTCCTAGCCCGTTCTAATACAAATGCATCAGCCTTATTCGACAGTATTAGTTTAACTTTTGCCGTTTTACTGGTCGAAAAATATTCAATAAGCTTTTGAGCATTGGTCCCGGAACCCGAGGCGAAAATAGCTATGTTTTTCATTATCTGGCTTTTACTAAAACAGTTCGGCTTATGAACCCATCAATAAAATATATACATATTTATTTGAATATCAATAAAATGTATTATATTTCCAATAAATATTTCTAAATTTGTTTGAATAATATTGCGCAAATATATTTCTTTGCAAGGTTTTAAAATTAATTATTATTAACCAAAATTTGAGATTATGTCTGATATTGCAGCAAAAGTAAAAGAGATCATCGTTGACAAGTTAGGAGTTGACGAATCTGAGGTGACCCCTGAAGCTAGTTTTACTAACGATCTGGGTGCTGATTCTCTTGACACTGTTGAGCTTATCATGGAATTTGAAAAGGAATTCAATATGGGAATTCCTGATGATCAGGCAGAAAACATCAGCACTGTTGGTGAAGCCATTAAGTACATCGAGGAAAATGCAAAATAAGATTGCATAACCAGAGAAATCAAGAACACATGAAAAGGGTTGTAGTTACTGGTATTGGAGCCATAACTCCGATCGGGAAAAATATTGAGGAATACTGGACGGGTTTGAAATCCGGGACCAGCGGATCGGATTGGATTACCCGTTTTGACGCTGAAAAGTTCAAGACAAGGTTTGCCTGTGAGATCAAAAACTATAACTCTGTCGATTATTTTGACCGTAAAGAGTCACGTAAGCTGGATGTTTATGCCCAGTATGCTCTTATTTCCGTTGCCGAAGCAATGAATGATTCCGGCCTCGGTCACGAAAAAATAGATAAGGATCAGGCCGGGGTAATATGGGCTTCAGGTATTGGAGGAATAGAAACCTTTCTTAATGAAATTGCAGGGTTTGTTACGGGGGACGGGGTTCCCCGTTTCAGTCCCTTTTTTATTCCCAAGATGATTTCTGATATTGCTGCGGGCCACATATCCATAAAGTATGGATTCCAGGGTCCTAATTATGGTACCGTATCAGCATGTGCCTCATCAACCCATGCCATTATTGATGCCTTCAACCTGATAAAACTGGGTAAGGCAAAACTCTTTATTACCGGGGGCTCTGAAGCTGCCATCACACAGGCCGGCATAGGTGGTTTCAACTCGATGCAGGCCATGTCAACAAATAATGAAGAGTATAAAAACGCCTCAAGGCCTATGGATCTTAACCGTGATGGTTTCGTAATGGGTGAAGGTGGAGGGGCTCTCATTCTTGAAGACTATGAACATGCAAAAGCCCGCGGAGCAAAAATATATTGTGAAATTTGCGGTACGGGAATGACCGCAGACGCATACCATATCACAGCTCCTCATCCGGAAGGTATTGGAGCGTATAAAGTGATGAAAATTGCCCTTGAAGAATCAGGCCTCAGGAAGAAAGATATTGACTATATAAACGTGCATGGTACTGCAACACCCCTGGGTGATATTTCGGAAACAAGGGCCATAGTCAACCTTTTTGGTGAGCATGCATATAAAATGAATATCAGCGCCACCAAATCGATGACAGGGCACCTGCTGGGAGCTGCCGGGGCAATTGAGGCTATTGCCGCCATCCTGGCAATGCAAAATAACATTGTTCCGCCCACCATAAACCAAAGCACTCCTGATCCAAATATTGATCAGAAACTGAACCTTACCGTAAACAGTGCGCAGGAAAGGGAAATAACAAGTGCTATCAGCAATACCTTTGGCTTCGGGGGACATAATGCTTCAATTATTATCAAGAAAATCTGATAAGCGTTGTGTCAGGAAATCAAAGGATAACCAGGAAGAACACAATAATCCTTGATAAAAAGGCCTTCCGGTCTGACCTCAAAAGAATACTCGGATTCAAACCCTCAAGACCCGGCATTTATGAAATTGCCCTGATTCATCGTTCTGCAACCTTCGAAATACCAGGAGGTGGGAATATTAATAATGAACGCCTTGAATACCTTGGTGATGCAGTTCTTGACACTGTCCTGTCCGAATATCTTTTCAGATTTTACCCTGAAGCCCCCGAAGGTGAGCTTACCAAGCTGAGATCGAGACTGGCTAACAGGAGTACCCTTAATAAACTTGCCCTTTCAATGAAGCTCGACAAGCTGTTAATAAGCCAGGTAAAAAATAACCCTATATCAAAAAATATATATGGAGATGCCCTGGAGGCCCTTATCGGAGCTCTGTTCATAGATAAAGGATACTCAAACACAAAAAAGTTCGTCATCAAACATATATTATCCGACCATATTGATCTTAACAGTGTAATTAACACTGAAACCGATTACAAAAGCCAGGTCTTCCAGTGGGCTCAAAAAATGAAGAGGCAGATCAGTTTCAATTACAATGAAGATTATGATTTCAATGACAAAAAATATGTCTTCACCACCGTGTTAAGCATTGATCATGAAGTTTTCGGAAAAGGAACCGGCTCTTCAAAAAAAGAAGCCGAACAAAAGGCTTCGCTCCGGGCGCTGACAAAAATCAATCATGCAGGTCCTCTTATTTAAATCCAAATTTTTACTACCTTTAAGTGGCAATTAAGCCATAAGATGAAAACTCCACAAAAAAAGATCAGACATAAGCTGAGTGTTAAAGATCATGATTCTGATCTGTATCTGGGGCTGGCATCAGCTGAAGCCGATTACAGGGTGTCACTGCTTCTGAATAAGGAATTGAGGCTGAATTTCAAAAGCAGCACACCTGTTACCAAAGCCCTTAATAAGAGAGAAAGCAGCTTTTCAAGATTTACTTCGGAATCAGGTTACAGTGAAACCTCGTACGAGCTGATAAGTAACGACTCAGGTAATGACAAACTTATTCCCAGAATTCCTTCAATTGATTATATTTTAAGAATTAAAGGCTTGAACCCTGCCCTGAGCACCGATAAGATCATAAGTCAGATAAGGCAAATAAAGGAGATAACAGGAGTCTTTAAACTCGATAAAGACACTCAAATAGATAATTCTGTTCTTCAAATTATGCCGTAAATGGAAGATCCCAGGCTTAATACCTCAATAAAGAATGAGCGAATAGCAATTATCCGCTCATTCTTAACTAACCCTAAAACCTAAGTTATGAAAAGTGTACCTCTGGTTTTTGTTAAGAATGGAGGTGATGGCTCACCTCCATAACCTTCTTAACCCAAAAACCAACTAACCTAACCTATGAAAAAAACCTCACTAAAAACAAATCAAATATCGTGCCAATCATGAGCATCATGAGATCTTTTGATTATATTGAACAAAAGGTGTACCATTGGCATTGAACTGTTTCATAAAAATCCTAAAATGACGTTAAATTAAGTTAAAAAGCTCTTAATGTTAATTTGATGAAATACTTTTGTATTAAAATATTCACTGAAAAACAGTGAGGAACCGGAGGGTAGACAGATAACAGATGAAGAAGAAGACCATTATAATACTTGCTGTTATTTTCTCTATGGTTTTGTCAGGGCTGATACTGATTCAGATATACTGGATAAACAATTCGATAGAAGTAAAAAACCAGCAGTTCAGGGTATATGTTAACAATGCACTGAATGCTGTAGTGCTTGACATGGAACAGCAGGAAACAATTGAGAGGATTGTTGAGGAGATTGATATGCCCCTGGTCGATTCAGTTGTTGCCATCGTACCTTCCAGGTCGGCCCTCGCACGGCAGTTGCGTGGTTACAGGTCTGAATCGAACATACCCCTCCTTGAAGATCATGATGATGTAATTGCCTCCCTGACAATAAGCAGGGAAGGTCAGAAAATACTCTTTTACTCGGATGATGAATTTTTTTATCCCGAGGAAGAGATACCCGAACTATCATCACAAAGTCTCAGGGCAGGCATCAATGACAGGATAACAAACAAAACGGTATTGCTTGAAAGTATTATGGAAAAAATAATAGCCGATACTCCGGAACTGTCGGAGCGTGTTGATCCTGAGAGGGTAAATGACCAGATTGACCAGATGCTCGGAAGGCTTGGAATATCACTTGACTATGAATTTGCAATTACATCCTCAGGAAATCCGGTTTACAGCAGTGACGGCTTTAATATGGGATCGGATGCAAATAAATATATCAGGCAATTATTTCCCAATGACCCTGTCCCGGGGCGGAATATGATTTACCTTTACTTCCCGAAAGAAAAGAACTATTTGTTCAGGCAGATTGGATTCATGGGCATTTCATCAATTATAGTAACTCTTTTCCTCATTGTTTTCTCCGTAAGCAATATTTTAACAATCCTGAGGCAGAAAAGGATATCAGAAATCAGGAATGACTTTATAAACAATATGACCCATGAGTTAAAAACACCCATATCTACAATATCCCTCGCTTCACAGATGATTGGTGACACCAGTATATCCCAAAACAAGAAGAACCTAGACAAGATAGCCGGCATACTTCATGATGAATCGTTAAAGCTCAGATACCAGGTTGAGAAGGTCCTGCAGGCCTCAGCCTTTGACAGGGAAACAATGAAGTTGAAAATGATTGACACAGACATACACCGCATTATAAATAATGCAGTTGATAATTTCAGCTTACAGATTTCCGCTACCGAAGGTGTACTCATCAGGGAACTAAATGCAGCAGAACCTCACCTTAAAATAGATGAAACACACGTTTTTAACATGATATCCAACCTCCTTGATAATGCAATAAAATATTCAAATGGCAATCCTGAGATTAAGATTATAACAACCGATGACGAGAAGCAACTCACGGTTTCAATCCTGGATAATGGCATCGGAATAAAAAAAGATGACTTAAAAAGAATTTTTGATAAATTTTACAGGGTTCCCACCGGGAATATTCATAATGTTAAGGGCTTTGGACTGGGGCTGAGCTACGTTAAAAAAATAATTGAGGAACATAATGGCAACATCGCCGTTCATAGCCAGATTAACAAGGGAACACGGTTTGATATCAGTTTCCCTAAAAACAACTGACCATGGCAAAAATTTTATTGGCTGAAGATGATTCTAATCTTGGAACACTGCTCACCGATTATCTGGAAGCAAAAAACTACAGGGTAGTACATCTGACCGGCGGTCAGAAGGCGCTTGACACTTTCAGAACAGAGACTTTCGATCTGTGCCTGCTCGATATCATGCTGCCGGAACTTGATGGAATAAGTCTTGCAAAGAAGATAAGGAAAATTGAAAAGGACGTTCCATTCATCTTTCTGACAGCCAAGTCATTGGAAAAGGATAAAATAGAGGGATTTTCAGCAGGCGCCGACGATTATATTACAAAACCCTTCTCCATGGAGGAGCTCTTATACAGAATAGAAGCCATCCTGAGAAGAACGAAGTCATTTACAGATGAAGAGCCTGATGAATTTAAACTTGGAAAATTCACTTTCTATCCACGTACACAGATACTTGATTCTGATGAAGGCTCCCAGAAGCTGACAACGAAAGAGTCAGAATTACTTAAGTTGCTTTGTCATAACAAGAACGAGGTGCTTGAAAGGAATTATGCATTGCGTACAATATGGGTAGATGACAATTATTTCAATGCACGGAGCATGGATGTATACATTACCAAGCTCAGGAAGTATCTTAAAACTGACCCTTCAATAACAATACTTAATGTTCACGGGAAGGGCTACAGGCTTCTGTGCGAATAGATATCAAAGCATCAATCCATCTTAAGAACCGCCAGGAAAGCCTGCTGTGGTATTTCAACATTACCAACCTGTCTCATACGCTTCTTCCCTTTCTTTTGTTTTTCAAGGAGTTTTCTTTTTCGCGTAATATCCCCTCCATAGCATTTTGCCGTAACATCTTTCCTGACAGCCTTTACGGTCTCACGGGCTATTATTTTTGCCCCGATGGCTGCCTGAATGGCTATGTCAAATTGCTGCCTTGGTATCAGTTCCTTCAGTTTAACACACATCCTCCGTCCAAAGTCATACGAATGTCCCCTGAAGATAAGGGTTGAAAGAGCATCTACCATTTCACCGTTAAGCAGGATATCAAGCCTGACAAGGTCGGCCTTGCGGTAGGATGAGTAGTGATAATCAAAAGAAGCATAACCACGGGAAAGGCTCTTTAACTTATCATAAAAATCAAATACTATTTCGGCAAGTGGGAGTTCAAAAGTAATCTCCACCCTGTCACTCGTAAGGTAGACCTGGTTTTTGAAAGTTCCCCGCTTATCAATGCACAATGTCATTATATTCCCCACGAATTCGGACTTTGTAATTATCTGGGCAATTATATATGGTTCTTCAATCCTGTCAATATGTGTGACGGAAGGCAGGCCCGATGGATTATGTACCTCAATCATCTCACCTGATGTGGTATAAACATTATAGGATACATTGGGAACGGTGGTGATAACATCCATGTCGAATTCCCTGTCGAGTCTTTCCTGTATTATCTCCATATGCAGAAGCCCCAGGAATCCGCATCTGAACCCAAAGCCCAGGGCTGCTGATGATTCAGGAATAAAAGAAAGTGAGGCATCGTTCAACTGAAGTTTTTCAATAGACGAACGCAGGTCCTCATAATCATCAGCATCAACAGGATATATTCCGGCAAATACCATAGGTTTCACAATCTCAAAGCCGGCAATCCCTTTCTCGCATGGTTTGTCATAATGAGTAATGGTATCACCTACTTTGACTTCCCTTGATTCTTTTATCCCTGAAATAATATATCCTACATTACCGGCACTTAAATACTCCCGGGCTTCCTGCTTTATTTTAAGCACACCTATTTCATCTGCATTGTATTTTTTGCCTGTATTAAAAAATTTAACAAGGTCACCTGTTTTCAGGCTTCCGTTTACTATTTTAAAATATGCTATAATTCCCCTGAAGGAATTAAATACCGAATCAAAGATCAGTGCCTGCAGTGGCGCATCAGGATCTCCTTCCGGTGCAGGTATGGAAGTTACTATCCTTTCAAGTATGGCTTCAACACCCGTACCTGTTTTAGCACTTGCTTCTATGATATCATCCCTGCTGCAGCCCAGAAGATCTACTATCTGGTCTTTAACCTCATCAGGCATAGCACTTGCCATGTCCATTTTGTTCAGTACGGGTATCACTTCGAGATTATGGTCGACAGCCATATACAGATTTGATATCGTTTGTGCCTGTATCCCCTGTGTAGCATCAACAACCAGCAACGCTCCTTCACACGCCGCTATTGATCTTGAGACTTCATAGGAGAAATCAACATGCCCGGGAGTGTCAATAAGGTTAAGTATATACTCGGATCCCCTGTAAACATACCTCATCTGTATGGCATGACTCTTTATGGTTATGCCCCTTTCCCTCTCCAGTTCCATATTGTCAAGAACCTGGTCTTTCCTTTCTCTTTCACTCAGGGTGTCAGTTTCCTCAAGCAACCTGTCTGCAAGAGTGCTTTTACCATGATCGATATGAGCTATAATACAGAAATTCCGTATATTATTCATCGTTTGTATCCTTCCTAAGATTAAGCGCAAATATAATTAATAGTTGGAAAAGTTGAGAGCAGGCGGAGAATAAGTTGAGAATGGGTAGAGAAGGTTGAAAAGGAGTGTAAATAAAAGCAGGGAACTTGCGTGCACAAGTTCCCTGCCTTAAGAAAAATTTTCAATAAGTTATGTTTATTACATCATGCCTGGCATACCGCCTCCACCCATTCCCGGGTTAGGCATTGGTTCATCTTCCTTTTTCTCAATCACCACGGCTTCAGTAGTCAGGAACATTCCTGCTATGGATGCCGCATTTTCAAGTGCTATACGGGCTACTTTTGCAGGGTCGATTACACCTGAATCATAGAAGTTTTCAAATTTGTCGATGCGTGCATTATACCCGTAATCATCCTTACTTTCCTTTACAGCCTGAGCAATGACGGCGCCTTCTTTCCCGGCGTTTAATACTATCTGGCGCAGGGGTTCCTCAATTGCACGTTTTACAATCTCGATCCCTGTATTCTGATCCTCATTATCACCTTTCAGCTTTTCGAGTGCCTCTATTGCACGTATATAGGTTACACCACCGCCCGGGACTATGCCTTCCTCGACTGCTGCACGTGTTGCACTCAGGGCATCATCTACACGGTCTTTTTTCTCCTTCATCTCAACTTCGGAAGCCGCACCGATATAAAGTACTGCGACGCCTCCTGAAAGTTTTGCAAGTCTTTCCTGCAGCTTTTCCTTATCGTAATCCGAGGTAGTAGTGGATATCTGCTGCTTGATCTGGTTAACGCGAGCTGTTATTGAAGTTTTTTCTCCTGCACCGTTAACAATAGTTGTATTTTCCTTGTCAACAGATATTTTCTCAGCCTGTCCCAGCATATCGAGAGTGGTATGCTCCAGCTTAAGTCCTTTTTCTTCAGATATTACGGTACCCCCTGTCAGAATGGCAATATCTTCCAGCATTTCTTTTCTCCTGTCTCCGAATCCGGGAGCCTTAACTGCACAAACCTTCAATGATCCTCTCAGTCGGTTTACAACCAGTGTTGCAAGAGCTTCTCCCTCAACATCTTCTGCAATAATCATAAGGGGCCTGCCATTCTGTGCCGTATTTTCAAGTATTGGAAGCAGGTCCTTCATTGTGGATATTTTCTTATCATGGATAAGAATATAAGGATTTTCCAGGTCGGCCTCCATTTTCTCTGTATCGGTAACAAAGTAGGCTGATATGTAACCACGGTCGAACTGCATACCCTCGACCACCTCAACGGTTGTGTCGGTACTCTTTGCTTCTTCGACTGTAATCACTCCTTCTTTTTTCACCTTACCCATTGCTTCAGCAATAAGTTTTCCAATTTCCTCGTCGTTATTTGCTGATATGCGGGCAACCTGTTCAATCTTGTTAAGATCGTCACCAACAACCTTTGCCTGCTTTGCTATATGTTTCACCACCTCGCTGACAGCTTTGTCTATACCTCTTTTCAGCTCCATGGGATTGGCACCTGCAGTGACATTCTTAAGGCCAACATTTATAATTGCCTGGGCAAGAATTGTAGCCGTTGTGGTTCCGTCGCCTGCATCGTCTCCTGTCTTGGAAGCCACTTCCTTCACCATTTGAGCGCCCACATTTTCGAAGGGGTCTTCAAGTTCAATCTCCTTGGCCACGGTAACTCCATCCTTGCTTATTTGTGGTGCTCCGAACTTTTTCTCGAGTACTACATTACGTCCTTTCGGGCCAAGGGTTACCCTTACGGTATCAGCCAGTTTATCAACGCCTTCCTTAAGAAGGTTACGTGCTTCGATATTAAATTTAATTTCTTTTGCCATATCAGTTAGTTTAAGTTATTACGTTTATGCTATGTATAAGATATCACTTTGAGACATCAAAAGGTAATCTTCACCGTCGATATTTAGTTCCTGACCTGCATATTTGCCATAGAGTACTACATCGCCGGGTTTTACCTCCATTTCTTCGTCTTTCTTTGCTGCACCAACCAGTATTATTGTGCCCTGTTGTGGTTTTTCCTTAGCACTGTCAGGGATAATGATGCCGCTTGCAGTTTTTTCTTCTGCCTCATGAGGCTTAACAAGTACTTTACCTGCCAGTATTTTACCTTTTAATTTTGCCATTTTACTTATTTGATTTGTTAAACATTAATTTTTTATCGACATCATTATTTTACAGAATTTGTGCCAAATAATATTTCTGCCAATTTGCCGTAGCATGTACGTCATAATTGCAAAAAAAATGTCAGTTTGATGACAAACTGACATTTTTCTGTTCAATATATTTTATTAATCTTCCTCCTGGTTTCCACTTCCCTGGTCAGGTATAGCTGTTGGAAGGTTAGGAATGGCAGTAGGATCAACAGCATTTTCAATCTGGTCCTGTATTCTTGACGATTCTTCTTCTATCCCATGAGGTATAGCTGCCGTGGAAACAATACTCAGTAAAAGAATAATTGCTGCAAGGGTCCAGGTAGCTTTTTCAAGAAAATCAGCTGTTTTCCTGACTCCCATTGACTGACCCGTGGAAGTAAAATTTGCCGCCAGCCCTCCTCCTTTCGAATTCTGTACAAGTACCACCATTACCTGTAGAACACAGGCAATAATTACTATAATTGAAATAAAAACGTATATACCCATCTAATCAGTTTTTAATATCTCTTTTATCTTTTCAATTTGCGACGCAAAGTAACTACTTTTTTCCGGATATTTCAAACTTAATTTTTCATAAATACTAATGGCCTTTGAATAGTAAGCCTGGGAAAGGTAAATGCTTGCAAGTGTTTCGGATACGAGATGAGGCGACTCTTCGCTGCTTCTGGCAGAGATATCTTCCTGCTGTGTATTGTCACTGCCTGTCCCCGGTTCGATCCTCGGGTTAGCATTAATGAACCTGTCTACCAGTTCATCATCATCTATAAAATCTCTTTTCTCCTTATCATGACCCTGTTTTTCATCGTAATGGTCATCGTCCTCAAGATCGAGATCAAGCAAGTCATTGCCCGCTGCCAGGATATCATTATCCAGGCTGCCGTTTCCATCTTCAGTTAGTACTTCCTGGTCGTCGTTCGATTCGTCGATCTGTAAAATATCCAGGCTGTTGATTTCATTAAGGCGATTCTGTATTTCCCTTATCAATTCTTCGCGCGATCTGCCTGATACCGGTTCATATTCATAAACCCTATTAGCGGCATCAGCTTCTTTGTACTCTCCCTTTTCCCTATCCTGAACTTTCTTATTATCCTGTTTATCATAAAGCCTTTCGGGGGCCGCTTCAATCTCCTGCTCCTTCCTTCCCCACGCGGTTGAAATCCATTCTTCAGAATTTAACAAATTATAAAGGACTTCCCTGTCGGCAATATAAATAGCAGCTTCCTTTAATTTCTCTGCAAATTCAATATCATCTTTCCTGTAAAGTGAGTTCAGCAGGATTATGTAGGCTGACTGGAAATAAGGATAGTTTGTGCTGATCCTGTAAACATCTTTGAATTCATTATCAGACAAGACCTTATGTCCCTTAATAATATTTATAAAGTCAGCCTTATTCATAATTACCAGTTCACGAATGCCCTGTTAAATATATCTTCAACAATTTGTTCAATTATCTTTTCGGTAAGCTCCTGCTCCACCTGGCTCAGCTCTTTGGCACTGTCATAATCCTCATACCTTGTAAATGTTTGTTCAAAACTGAAATCAGGTTCAACAAGGTTCGTAAATCTTACACTAACCGAAATTGTGAACCTGTTCATTGCAGCCCTGGCGTCACCCGATATCGTAAGAGGTTCATTCCTGTAATCGCTTATTTCTCCCTCAAAGCTCACATCACCGGCCTCATTAACAAATTTAAGATTAGTCTGGGCCCGGCATTTATCCATCAGTTCATCTGTAAGATACTGGCTCAGGCCCGGTTGAACCAGGCCTGCCCTGTTCTCAAAATATTCCACGTTAATAGTCTTGACATCAGGTGAAATACTCGCTCCGCTCATCGAATAGGTTACGGTACATCCCTCCCCTGTAAAGGCAAGGAAGACAAAGACCGGTATAATGACCGATCTTACCACAAAAGCTGCACGGAAATGTCTACAGATTAATTCCATACTCCTTAATTTTTCTGTAAAGTGTTCTTTCAGATATTCCCAGTTCTTCAGCGGCAAGTTTTCTTTTACCACCATACTTTCCCAGCGCCTTGGTTATCAATTCAATTTCCTTGTCGACCAGGGAAAGGGATTCTTCAACTATCTCTTCCGTATCCTGTATCTGGCCCGATCTTTTATCATGAGAATATTTCATTTCTGTATTATCTCTTCCGGTGTCACCACCGTTTATGTCACTAACAGCCGCATCATTGTACAAACGTTGAATAACGCCGGAATTCCTGTCATCAAGATGAACTGATGATGATCCTTCACGAAGCATATCCAGGACCAGCTTTTTGAGATCATTCATATCATTTTTCATATCAAAGAGTATCTTATAAAGAATTTCTCTTTCAGATGAAAATGAACTTTCTGCATCTCTTTTAATTACTGCAGGCAGTTTTACGCTGCTGTAATCAGGCAGGTATGATTTTAATATTTCTCCATCTATTTCCCTTGATCCCTCAATAATTGAAATCTGTTCGGTTATGTTTTTAAGCTGTCTCACGTTACCGGGCCATGAGTAAGAAGTGAGCAAAAGCCTTGCATCTTCAGTAAGCTTCACTGCAGGCATGCGGTATTTTTCTGCAAAATCAACAGCGAATTTTCTGAATAATAAGAGAATATCATCTCCCCTGTCTTTTAAGGGAGGTATATTTATCGGGACTGTATTAAGGCGGTAAAAAAGATCCTCCCTGAATTTTCCCGAATTAACCGCCTGCAATATATCTATATTTGTAGCTGCAATAACCCTTACATCTGTCTTTTGCACTTTTGAAGAACCTACCCGTATAAACTCACCTGATTCAAGCACTCTGAGCAGCCTTACCTGGGTTGACAGGGGCAGTTCTGCTACCTCATCAAGAAAGATCGTTCCTCCGTTAGCCACTTCGAAATAACCCTTGCGACTGTCCGTTGCACCCGTAAAAGATCCTTTCTCGTGTCCGAATAATTCTGAATCGATTGTCCCTTCAGGTATTGCTCCGCAATTGACTGCTATATATTGACCGTGTTTACGCTTGCTGTGATAATGAATTATCTGGGGAAAAATTTCTTTCCCGGTTCCACTTTCACCTAAAATAAGTACAGAAAGATCAGTGGGAGCAACCTGCACTGCTAAATCTATTGCCCTGTTAAGCCCGATGTTGTTCCCAATAATGCCGAATCTTTGTTTTATACTCTGTAAATCTTTCATATAGTTAATCTCGTTCATGCGAAATTAATGTTTTTTTAAAACATTGAGAAATCTGAGTCACATGAACATAGGAGTTGGCTTAAAATCTCAAATTAGATAAAAATTTGTATCTTTAGCACGATATTTGCGTATAAACAAGAAAATCTGGCCTTTAAATGAGGTTAATTACGCTTTGTATATTACTGATCTTTATTGGCTCAGGACTTGCTGCAGGCCAATCCCGGGAGAAAAACTCTGCCGGTGAAAAAACCATGATTACTGAAAATTCCCTTGAAGAAGATACAAATACAAAAATCTTCCCTGTGCCCGTAACCAACAACCGTTTTACAATTACCAGTGATAAAGCTTTCACCTTTGTCAGGCTCACCAATATAATCGGACAGGAGACCACAAGGGAAAAATATAATTATCCACGTAACCGGGCTGAAATAAGCTTTTCCAATGTCCAGAAAGGAATCTATCTTGTTACCATTGAATTTGAGGATAAAACCCGTACCGTAAAAAAGATACTGATAGATTCACCTTAGTATCACTTCACCTTACCAGTATATATAGTTATTGAATCTGCAATAGTGAGAGCTGTTGTTAAGGTGCTGAGTTCATCAAAGAGCTCGCCTGTTTTGCCTGAAGGATGGCTGTGGCCAATTGTCTTCATCAGAACTTCCCCGCCCGGCATGGCCGGATCAATTGTTGCCTGATAAATAACAGCCGGCTGACAGGATCTCAGATAATACTCATCCCCGGGATACTTGTCATTGGTCCAGTATTCGTTCCAGTCCCGGTTCTGGTTAAACTCCAGCATCACATTTACCGGCCTTTCAAGGGAATCATCGGTCCTTGCCGGCATAATAAAACCTGTAAACTGAAGTGGCAACCGATTCCGGAACAAAGAGGGTCCGGATATAATTACCTTCCGGGTACTCCAGCCAGATTGCCATCAAAGGATAATAAAAAGACTCTCCCCTCTGAAATTCAACTCTTATCCGGGGTCCTTCACTGTTTTCATTTTTTGTGAAATAGGATAATACAGGAATAAAAATTAAAACCAGAAAGATTGTTAAGAAGTATAATCGTATTTTCCAGGATCCCAATGACTTTGTCCTGCAGTCTCCTGTCATTTCTTTTTGTTTTAAATTAAAAACACTTATTTAGACAAAAAGATTATTTCTTAAGAAGGTTTTTGAAATATTTTTCTTCCTCTGTCAGGTCAATGCCAGGATAATCTCTTAATAAACTTCCTATTTTGCCCAGCATTGTTTTACTGAATTTTGCATTATCCTCACTGTCATTCCCGGTAATGATATGCTTTGTTGCTTCAGTAATTTTCAAAAGCCTTTCATATATGGTCCTTGTATGATCAGTAAAATAGTAATCCTTAAACTTTTCCCACAGATAATCCACTGCCGTTTCCGAAGGATGAACCATGTCTTTCCCGTAGAACCTGTAATCCCTGAGTTCATCCAGCATTATTTCATATGAAGGGAAATAAGACAGCTTATTGTTTAATGACATTAACCGGTCTATTGCCAGCAGGAGGGTAGACTTACTGAGCTGGTTGCCATGGGCACCATCCTTAAGGTGACGAACCGGGCTGACAGTAAAAACAATGTTCAGCCTGGTGTTGAAATTTTCCAGTTTCTCAATTAAACTGAGCCACCCCGAAATAATATCCTCCGGTTTAAGCAGCTGCCTGGTGAACCTGGCAGCCGGTATTTTATGGCAGTTGGCCACCACCCTGTTATCCTCCTTCCACCTGTAAACCCAGGCTGTGCCAAAGCTTATGAAAAGGAAGGAAGCTCCTGAAAGGAACCTGTTGGCATCTGCCAGAGAACGGTTAATTTTCTTAAGGCTTTCACTGCTGTCCCTTGAAGAAAAGCTTGTATCATGATAAAAACTCAAATATTTATTATCGAAATGATAGAGGTCATCTCCGGTGAATTTTTCAGCATCCATGATAAGCTCCAGGGAGCGTAATGTTGATAAGGGATTATACAAAACTCCAAAAGGATTAATCAAGGCTTTCATTTTGCCATTACAGAAGTGCTTCCCTATTTCCTCGGCAAAGCAGGAACCTGTCAACATTACAGGTGTGTCGTACCCGACTTTTAGAAGGGAAGGCTTCAGGTCAATTTCTGTTCTGAATTTCATACCTTTTATTTAACCATTTTAATATATAATCATAAACCTCTTCACGGAATAACTCATTGTGAAGCTCATGGTATCCATCTGCCCAGATCTTTAATTCTGCCATCCTGTTATTCCCGGCAAAGGTTTCAGATCCTTCAAGAGACGCTATCCTGTCATTCTCTCCATGCATCATAAGAACAGGAACCTGCAGCTTGTCCCTGCAATTTAACAAAGCTGCAGCATTACGTGTTGCAGAAACATAGAGTTTTATAGATATCAAGAAATGAATCAGTGGATCCGACCTGTATTCTTTAACTACATTTTTGTCTGAAGAGAGATCCACAGGATCAAGCCCTGAAGATTGTAAAAGAGAGGGAATCAATCCGCTAAGGACCCGGGCAAGAAGTATTTTAATTTTTGGTGGCTCGAAACTCAATTTAAGCCATGGGGAAGTTATTATCCCGCTATCCATATTTTTCCCGGTGACCAGATAATTAAGAGCTATACCTCCTCCGAGGCTGTGTCCGTATAAAACCAGGGAAATACCACCTTCATTCTCCCTCACATAAGCGGCTATTGCATCAAGGATATTTTGGTACAAAATAAAATTTCTTATATGCCCTCTTTTCCCGGGGGATTTACCATGGCCAGGCAAATCAAGCCCGATAAACGAATACTTATTCTCGTTAAAAAATGCTGCCAACTCCTTATAACGGCCAATATGCTCCCCCAGTCCATGGACCAGCACTATGCAGGCCAGGGCATTCTTAACCGGTAAATAAATACCATATAATTCATCCATGCCGGCAGGTTTTAATTTTATTTCCATAAGCATCCCGATTTAGCCTGTTAAATTAATCTAAATATAGCAAAAGAATATTTTAAGCAGTCTTCCTTAAGAATACCTATAAGTCCAAACAAATATTCTCTGTGCAATGCCACGTGTGGCAATTATTTATAAATAATTTGTACAAAACCTTAAATTATTGTGATTATTATATTGATTACTTGATTATTAAATATAATTCCTTATTTATACTCCTTCACGAAAAAAAGTATTTTAAGATATTAGGATTTGTTTATCCGAATTTGTTCAATTAATTTTAATTTCAATTAAACACCCAAAATGATAAAAACAATGACAACAGTTGAATTCAATAAGAATCTGGTAAACCTTGAAGATAACATGATGAAGTTTGCACTCAGCCTGACTACAGACCAGACCAGGGCTGAAGACCTGGTGCAGGATACATACATGAAGGCTATAACCTACAAGGATAAATTTGTTGACTACACCAACCTTAAGGCATGGGTATTTACGATAATGAAGAACACTTTTATAAATAATTACAGGCGTTCAGTCAAGGAAAACACGATAATTGACGGTTCACAGGATCTTTATTTTCTGAATCTCCCACAGGATTCCGGCTTTATTTCTCCCGAGTCAAATTATTCGGTCAATGAGCTTGAGAAAGTAATTGAAAGCCTTGAGGATGAGTTTAAGGTACCCTTTATGATGCACGTACAGGGATTTAAATATAAAGAAATTGCTGAAAAGCTTGATCTTAAAATCGGGACAGTAAAAAGTCGTATATTTTTCACCAGGAAGAAGCTGATGGAATTACTTGATGATTACCGTTAGCCAGACAGTCAGTTTCCAATTAATGTCGGCGGCAGGCCCCAATATGGAGCCTGCCGTTTATATTTAACATTTTGGGTAACTGCCAGGAATGATGTGATTCAGGATTTTTCAGATCTTCAACGGACATCCTGCACCGGTCATCTCTTGAGTACCCTGATGATCAAGCCCAGTATAACAAATAGTAAAAATAATCCCGTAACAATCCATGCCCAGGTATTTCTCTCCTTTGATTCGGCCCACATATTATAATCAGCCGACAGTATTACTTCCCCCTTTACTTCCCAGACAACATTATCGTCTTCATCGACATAACCATTGGTAGCTACCAGTTCTCCTGGCATAACCGTCTGTATAAGATATGAATCGGTATTAAGGGCAATACTGAATTCATCTTCAATCTGTGAAATAAGTGTATCATTCAGTGCACTGTGGGCTTCATATAAACCCGCACCTATAAGGCTGTCTATGAGCTGTTGCTCTTCCATCTCATCAAACAATATAGAAGCAGCGATTTCATCTTCCCTAAGGCGAATGCGGCCGGTATCGATCTTGATTTCAGGATTGGCACTTACGGTATCGATTATTTTATTCACAAAAGCTCTTGCCAGGCTTCTTCCAATCCATTGTTCGGTTTTTTCTTCGAGTGGCTGTAAAATTGTTTCTGTTATATAGCTGCTGTCGGGTCCTTCCTTTTCCAGTTCAACCAGTTTCTCAGGCATATAAAAGTAATTTAGTTCCTCCGCGTTAAAAAATTCTTGCGGGCTTATTCCTTCTATTGCCCTGCCTACATGCTCATTAAAATAATAATGTGTATTGAACCACCTGAACTTCCTCTTAAAATCAGCTCTTCTGGTCAACCCTTCATTTGCTCCCCGACAGCTATCATACATCAGATTTAATTCCTGTACCGAATTGAAATCCTTGATGGCTGTAAGGGTATAGGTGGTGTCTCCCTTTTCAGAGATATCAGATTCTCTTGTTATATTCCAGGTGCTGTCAACAGGAACCTGGCAATCATCAAGGTCGAATTCATTTTTCGAATAGGTAAGGATAATTTTCCTGCTTACTGACCCATCCTGCCTTACGATATTTATTACAAGGGCATCGGGCCTTCCGCATGAATACGTAATAAACATTGCGAAGCCGAGTAACATTATAATGATCTTTCCTTTCATGGCTTATAGTTTTTGTACTGTGTGATTCTTTATCCCTTTCTTTTTCGATCCCATAATTTGATCATATTTATCCTGCAACTCACGATATTCCCTCATCAGCTTAAGAAGGTCATCTGTGGAAATCTTAATACTATCGGCAAGGATTGAAGCCTCGGGATCCTGCATAATAACTTGATTTGCAATTACATTTTCTCTATGAAATTCCAGTATTTTATCGGTATTGAAACTTACCATCCGTTCCTCCAGTTTATTTATACTTCTAATTAAAAATAATTGCTGTCCCACAAAGAGTCCTGTAATTAAAATGGCAGCAATGGACAGTGACCTTCTTAACCATGCAATTTCAGTCCAGCCGAATACATAATCCAGTTTCCTGTTCTTATTGCTTATTTTGTGCATAATACTTTCCTTCAATAAGTCCCTTTCATGTATTTCCGGCATATGCATACGTAATTGCCTTATTAATTTGTCTAATCCATTCATTATTTCTCAGCTTAGATAATCTTTTAATTTCTCTTCCAGTTTTTTCCGGGCATGCCTCAGGTTGCTTTTTATTAAGGTTTTTTTCATTCCGGTTAGTTCGCTGACCTCATCATGGCTCATTTCATCTAATTCCACCATGGTGAATACTACTCTCTGGCTAGGACTTAATCCGGAGACCAGAATTTTTAATAAGGAAAGAGCTTCATCATTTTCGAGTTTTTTATCAGGATGTTCATCACTTATTATTGATTTGATTTTGGATTCATCTTCGATCCATGACTCCATCTTCCTTATTTTTCGCCTGCGTAACTGATCATAGCATTTATTTACGGCAATTTTTCTCAGGTAGGGTCTCAGGGATTCCCTGGTTTTTATCGCCTTTCTTTTATCCCACACATTCAGGAATGTATCCTGTACTATATCCCTGGCATCTTCTTCATTTGCCATTATTACGAGAGCTGTTTTATAGATATAATCCATATTCTCCTCTACCAGTTTCCCGAATTCATTTCTATTTCCTGACTTAATTTCGCTTATATTATAGCTTATGCTCAAAGTATCCGGTTTTATTATATTACGCTTGAACAGTTGAAAGGTAAAAAATTATCTTATTTTTATTATATTTAGGTGTTAATAAGGACAGTATGACAGAAATTTTTACAATAAGCACGAGGCAGAGAAATTGTTTATATGATATTGGACCAGAGGTTAATAAAATTATAAAGCGCTCTGGTATTGAAAATGGCCTGGTTAATATATTTACCCGCGGTGCAACTTCTGCCATTATGATACAGGAAAACTGGGATGAATCAGTCCAGACTGATGTGGTAAACCTGCTTGCGAAATTAATTCCGCCTGGTGTCTGGGAACACGACAGGCAGGATAATAATGGAGACAGCCATCTTAAATCCGGTCTGGTGGGCCCTTCCGAGACCATCCCTCTAATTGAAGGCAAAATGGTTCTCGGAACCTGGCAAAACATATTTTTTTGTGAGTTTGACGGCCCCAGAACCAGGAGGGAAATAGCCGTAACAATTATAGAATCTTAGATTAGTATCCCACTTTCTTCCGTCTCGTTTAAGGGATGGATTAATTTTTTTAATGAAACGAGAGTGCCTCTCTGCAAATATCCGTAGCTATCTTATATACGATGATGATATTGGCCGGATTGACCCGGGAGGAAATTCCCGTGGGCCTAAAGTACAGTTCAAGGAGATGCCGGGAATCAGCTTTACCTATAAATCCTAAATTCAATCCTTATTTAAAACCCGGCTTAGTGCTCCTCCGGTTCAATATGTACATGGACGTGACAGCGGGGGATTTCTGATTTGATCATTTTCTCGATTCTCGTAGAAATTTCGTGCGACTGGCTAATGCCCATTTCTTTTTTTACATGGATATTCAGCTCGGTAAAAATCTCCGCTCCTGCTGCTCTTACCTTCAGGTCATGATAGCGTTCTATTTCGGTAAAATCATCCAGGATTGTTTTTATTTTTCCGTAGGTCTCGTCCGGCACACGGTCGAGCAGTACATTTATAGCCCTTCTTCCAAGCTTATATGAAATAAAAATTACAATTAAGGCAACTCCCAGGGCGGCAATACTGTCGGCTATATAAATACCGAAATTTGCACAGATAAGGCCCAGCAGTACCACAGCCGAGCTCCAAACATCGGTTGAAAAATGTAGTGCATCCGCTTCCAGCGCCTGGCTCTTATGTTTTACGGCTACACGCTTAAGTGCCCGTGATCTTGATATATCGATTACTATGGAGGTGAGAACAACAATATAACTCCATACCGTCACCTCTATATGTGTCTCCCCGGATATCAACCTGCTTACCGCCTCATAGATGATCCATGCACAGGTTATTAACAACAGGAAAGTCTCTATCAGGGCTGAAAGATTCTCAACCTTACCGTGGCCGTACTGATGGTCCCTGTCTGCAGGCTTGTCAGACACCCTAACGGCAAACCATGTAATTCCTGCTGCCACCAGGTCGAGTGCGGAATGCAGGGCTTCAGAGAGTATCCCAAGGCTGCCCGTGATAATCCCTACTACCAGTTTAAATCCCGTAAGAAAGATTGCAGCTACTACAGAAGTAGCAGCAACTACTTTCTTTTCCCTTTGTGCATGTGTATTCATCTGATGAGACTAAGTTATTAAATCTTCATAATCACTGACCACTCCTGGTAAATTATTTATACAGGATCTTAAGATATTGATTTATATATTCATCCCGGTACTTTGACCTATATTGCTCAATATACCGGGGATGGTCAAGAACCTCGATGGAGCTGAATAATTTTTCCCGGGCATTTAGTCTCTCAAAGTATTTTGCATTCTTCTTTCCCAGAATGTAGCAAACACCTGTATCAATTCCAAATCCGATCTGTTCCTTAAGGCTTGAGATCATGAATTCCTCAACTGCTGTGTATAAATATTCATAATCATAGTAATTGCAGTTAACCCAGTTTCCCTTCAGGTTTTTCCTGATGAAGCCCAGTGGGCAGAAAGAGCTTATGAAGAAATCCTTGTAGAATACTTCCACCCCCCCGTACCTGTCAATAAATTCATACACAAATACTGATGAGGGTTCATGTGTGTTTATTGATGCAATTTCAATACCGCATATTCCTGAAAGGCGTTTTGTATCGGTAAATGGTATACCCGTTGCACCGGCTCCCAGGCGTCCGGGATTAATCCCCAGGATCAGTTTCCTGGGATTATTGTCATCATAAAACTTCCTGTAAAAGGCACTGCTGACAGCCAGGATTTCCGGGTTTTCCCTGAAGGGGTTCATAAGCTTTATACCCGGTGGTAAGTTCCCTGTAAAATCAACCCCCTGGTTAAATTTTATGACTCTTTCAGCAAATGACATTACTATCTCTTTATGCTTTTCTCAAATAATTTACAGGTTAATAAACGAGTAATCAATTCCCCCGTCAGTAATTCTTATTTCCATATAACCAGCATCGCTGTAGCCATCCAGCAGGGCATCAAGAATTATAAGGATTGTATTGCCAATAAGCCCTGAAGCCTTCCTGTGGTCATGACCAGTTACCACCATATCCACCCTGTGCCGGATAAACAGGTCCATTAACACATGCAACTCTTCAACAAGCGGTGATGTTGCGGCAGTTCGCCTGAAACGGAACAGGTTATTATGTGTAAATATGATACAACGACGGCAGTCAGATCGCTCTGTCTCAAGTATATCCTTCAACCAGTCAAGCTGTTTACTACCTAAAGTACCGCCACCTGAGTCGAGGCAGATAAAAATATCTTTCCCTGCAGGTGTAATTACTGTGAACAGGTAAGTAGATGAACCGAATCTTGAATTGAACTGATCCCACCCGTTAAAATACAGGTCATGATTCCCCACAACGGGAAAGAGAGCAATTGTTACCGGATCCGGCAGGTGCTGTTCAAAAACCTCGTAATCATCAGCCTGCCCCGTTGTTAAATCACCGGTCATTACCGCTGCAACGGCATTCCCAGATACAGCATTCTCGAAGAATGTATCCAGGTTCTGTGTGCCGCCTACATGACTGTCGCTCATAGCAAAGATGGTATATTCATCCGAGGGAACAACCAGCTCCTTAAAGGGATGTGTACTATTCCACTCCATTGACTGCTCAAAACGGGAGTTCGCCGATTCGTAAGAAAGGAACATTCCTCTCATATCAACCTTCTCGCATGCGGAGAGGAAGGCTGAAACCAGGATTATGACCAGGAAGCTTTTTACAAATTTATGTCCCATATAAGACCCGTTCTTAAAAAAAATCCGAAGTAATTAATGCTCAAATTAAATGAACCTGCTGTTTTATACCACGATTCAGCAAAAAGGCTTAGCGGGGCACTGACTTTAAATTGTCCTCGCAAGAAAAGCACAGGGTTTGTTTCCTGTTCGATAATAAAATGATCGATATTGGTAACTGATAAAGAAACATTCCAGTTATGATCAGCAGGTTTAAGGCTGTAGCTTACAAGGTACATCAGGTTCCAGTTCTCACGGATCTTATTAGCTCTGTCAATGACATATTCCTCGGCCGCATACCTTGTAATGCCATAGGTCCTGAAACTATTGCCAATACTGAAGGTAAAATGACCGGGGCTAATATGAGCCAGGAGTCCCAGGTTATATTCATACATCAATTCGGAAAACCTGTTGTAAGCATAGAGCCCCTGTATCTGCAGAGGTAAGCCCTTTACACGGAACTCCCTGGTTATGTTGACTTTAAAACCTGATAAAATATTGGAACCCTGATTGAGGATATCGAATTGCATGCCACCGGCAAATTCCATTTTTCCCAATTTGTAAGATCCAAAGCCAGCGGTTTTTATAAAGAGCCCTTCAGATACATTATTGGCCCCGGCATCAATATACGCTGATAAGGATACCTGGGCACGGGCACCGGCAGAGCATACAATAATAAAAAGTACTGTGAAGAGGTAATATCTTATCCTGTTTTTCATAAACCATTTTACCATTTCATAAAATTAAGTGTTTTTTATTCTTCCAATACAATTTCAGGTTTTGAATTAATGATTCAATGATTTATCTGTTTTATTACCCATCTGGAATTGTTGCGGATGTGTTTTTCAGAATTATTTCCAAGCTTCTTCATTTCAGGTATTACGTATACAGGATCAAAGCGGCATAGCCCCACGGCTGCTTCAGTATGGACCAGCCAGATTTCATTCTGTAAGGCTTCTGTCAGCAGGGGTATTGACTCAGGCTCATGACGATGACCAAAAACATATACTATACGCCATTGCACCTCCTCACTGATACCGGGTTCATTATAAGTTTCAAGAAGCTTCGCAGCATCAAAATAAGCAGAGGTAATCAGGCTGTCCATTGCAGAATTGGCGGTAATCCAATCATCATCCCTTAAAGCCTTCAAAATCCACCGTGTTGATTCGCCAGGTCTTATAGGTGTAGTCCCTGCATGCGGAAAAAAGCACGTAAGAGAGAAAGAAAAGCTGGAGGTATTTTTTCATAGCTTAGGTTTTCCAGACAATTTACGATTTTTAAACAAATCAATAATTTTTCTATACTCCTGACTTCTTCTTAAATCTTAAATCTACTTCTTAAGCCCTTTCATCCTGGCCATACTGTATGTTACTGAAAGAGTTTTCCACCATAAAAAGCCAATGCCGGCTGTTGAAAATATTGCTGATATTAATAAGAAAACTTCCTGATCGCCGGGTATTCCTATGTAAAAAGAAGCCCCTGCCAGGGTTAACAGGTAAGATACTATAATAACTATAAAATGTATACCTATCCCCGGCCTGAGCCTTCTTCTTCCGCCTTATCCGGGCATAGGATGCAAAACCGCGCCAGCGAAGGCGGAGCCTCAGCCTGAGATTAAATTTCTCATAAACCCTCTGTAACCTGCCCTGAGCACTGCACTATCCTTAAATATCGAGTGATATTCCTCCTCACTGATATTTCTCCACTGTTCTGTGGTGTAATTTAGTATTTCCGGCAGGGGGTCAAATTCCTTGATCGTGGTTTCCTTAACCTTATTATTCCATGGGCAGACTTCCTGGCAGATATCACAGCCGAATATTCTGTTCCCGGTTTTTTCAGCATATTCCTGAGGAATTTTCCCTTTATTCTCAATTGTCAGGTATGAAAGGCATTTATTTGAATCGATCATCCGGTTTTCCATTATGGCACCTGTGGGACAGGCATCAATGCACTTCCTGCAGGAGCCGCAATAATCTTTCAATGAATGCCTGTCATATTCAAGAGGGGCATTTATAAGAAGTACTCCCAGGAAAATATAAGAACCTTTATCCCTGTTTATAAGCATGCTGTTCCTGCCAATCCATCCGAGTCCGGCTTTAGCAGCCCATGCCTTTTCAAGCACAGGGGCTGTATCTACAAAAGTCCTTCCTTCAGTACCGGGTATTTTACCCCTGATAAAATCGAGTAAGCTGTAAAGGCGATCTTTGAGCACCTTATGATAGTCCTGCCCCAGGGCATACTTGGAAAACACCGGTTTATCATCTTCAGGATTATATTCATGGTAGTAATTCATGGCAACAACAATAAGCGAACGGGCACCCGGAACAAGCAGGGAGGGATCGATACGTTTTTCATAATGCCGTGACATATATGTCATGCCGGCATGATATCCCTTTTCCAGCCATTTCCCGATCTCTTCCCTGTGCTCATGCAGAGGTCTCACACTTACTATCCCGCACAGATCAAAACCGAGCCCCGCTGCCTTATCTTTTATTTTCAGGCTTAACTCAGGCTTACCTGCCATCATATATTAATTAAAGAAATCCCAGTTCAAGCTTTGCCTCGTCGGTCATCATGCTTTTATCCCAGGGGGGATCAAATGTAAGGGTAAGATTACAGTCTTTAACCCCTTTTGTGCCCGCAACCTTATACTTAACTTCTTCAACCAGCATCTCCGCCATGGGACAGTTGGGAGCCGTAAGGGTCATTATTATGTTTGCCACGTTTTTTTCATCAAGACTCACTTCATATATCAGTCCCAGGTCATAGATATTGACAGGTATTTCAGGATCATGAATGGTTTTCAGGGCTTCTATGATCCTCCCTTCAGTTTCAAGATAATCATTATTCCCCATATTATTCTCAGCTTTCCTTTTTTGCCTTATAGGCTATTGCATACAATTTCATCTGTTTCAGCATTGCCAGCAGACCGTTTGACCTTGTAGGGGAAAGATTTTGTCTCAGGCCGGTTTCTTCAATGAAATAAAGATCAGCATCCATTATTTCATCGGGGGTTCTCCCTGATAATACTTTTACAAGGAGTGCTATTATGCCCCTGACAATTAATGCGTCACTTTCGGCTTTGAAATAAACTTTCCCATCTGTAAATTCCGGGTAGAGCCATACCCTTGACTGGCAACCCTCTACCAGGTATTCACTCTTCCTGAACTTTTCATCCATAACAGGAAGTTCCTTGCCTTCTTCAATAAGATGATCATACCTGTCCATCCAGTCGTCAAACAGTGAAAATTCCTTGATTATTTCATCCTGTACTTCCCTGACTGTTAAATCATGGTAACTCATAGCATCATGCTCTTTACTTTTTCTATTCCCGCAATAAGTATATCTATTTCTTCTCTTGTATTATAGAAACACAAGGAAGCACGTATCGTGCCGTCAATTCCAAACCTGGCCATTATGGGCTGGGCACAATGTGATCCCGTTCTTACGGCAATACCCATTTTATCAAGTATCAAACCCGCATCGTAGGGATGTATTTTATCGATAAGAAAAGATATTATTGAAATCTTATTCTGCGTATTGCCATAAACCCTTATTCCCCCTGTTGCTTTTATTCTTTCATCGGCATATACTTTAAGATCAGCCTCCTGTCTTACTATGTTGTCCATCCCGGTTGCCTCAATATACTCAAGGGCAGTGGCAAGGCCAATTGCTCCCACAAAGTTCACCGTCCCGGCTTCAAACTTAAAAGGGAGCTCATTATAGGTTGTTTTCTCAAAGGTAACACGCTCGACCATATCCCCTCCTCCCTGGCAAGGAGGCATTTCTTCAAGCCATTCCCTCTTCCCATACAGTACACCAATTCCCGTCGGACCATATACCTTATGTCCCGAAAAAACATAAAAATCACAGTCCAGTTTCCGCACATCCACATGCCCGTGTTGTATACCCTGTGCCCCGTCGACCAGGACAGGTATATTCTTCTCATGGGCCTTTTCAATAATCTCTTTCACCGGGACTATAACACCCAGGGCATTTGACACCTGGCTTACAGCCACAATTTTTGTTTTTTCTGTTATAAGGTGATCGAGGTCTTCAAGATGTAAGGTGCCGTCATCATTTACAGGTATGACCCTCAGATGAGCATCTTTTCTTTCGCACATCATCTGCCAGGGTACGATATTGGCATGATGTTCCAGTTCCGATATCAGTACTTCGTCACCCTGGCTGATATACCTTTCACCGAAGGAAAAAGCAACAAGATTAATGGAAGCGGTTGTTCCGGATGTAAAAACTATTTCCTCCTTTGCTGATGCATTGATAAAAGATCTTATTCTTTCCCGGGCCGACTCATATTTTTCTGATGAGATATCACTCAGTGCATGCACTCCCCTGTGTATATTGCTGTAATACTTACTGTAGGCTTCTGTAATGGCATTTATTACCTGTTTAGGCTTCTGGGTTGTGGCGCCATTATCAAAATAAACCAGTTTTTTACCATAGACAGTACAGGACAGTACAGGAAAGTCGGATCTTATTTTATCTATATCGAACACGGCACTTTTATTTATCACAGTTTATGCTACAGGTTGCACACCTGCTCAATTCTCCTCTTAAGCGTTTCAGCACCAGGTCATCAATCCTGATTTTTAATGCTTCAGTGCTTATTTTTTCTATTACTTCACGGGCAAAGCCAAACATAAGCATAAGCCGGGCTTCATCCTTATTTATACCTCTGGAGCGCAGGTAGAACATTGCATCCTCATCAAGCTGCCCGACCGTTGCACCATGACTGCATTTCACATCATCTGCATATATTTCCAGCTGTGGTTTGGTATCCATCCTGGCATCATCAGTCAGCAGGATAGTATTATTTTTCTGGTAAGCCAGGGTTTTTTGTGCTTCCCTGTTAACCAGTATACGCCCGTTAAAAGCCCCGGTTGCAAAATCATCAAGCACTCCTTTGAAGAGCTGGTTGCTTGTGCAGTTCGGAGAGGCATGATCTATGCTTACAAAATTATCTACATGCTGCCACCTGTCAGTCAGATACAGGCCAAGGGCATTACTCCCGGCTCCCTCACCATTCAGCCTGTGATATGTGCTGTTACGGATAAGTCCGCCATGTAGGGTAATATTATTGGATACGGCATAGCTGTTCTTTTCCTGGTGTATGAATGTATGAGTAAGTTTGGCAGCATTATTATGTTCATTCTGCACCCTCAGAATATCGAAATGTGCATTTTCTCCAACGTAGACTTCAGTAACTGCATTTGTAAGAAACTTCTGCGGGGACAGGGCATGGTCGCACACTATCATTGGCAGCTTCGCCTCATCTTCAACAACAATAAGGTTACGATGCTGCACAAACATGTCCCGGTCAGAATGTACCAGGTTAATTATCTGAACGGGATTTGTCAGTGTTACTCCTCTTTCAATATATACGAATATTCCATCAGAGGCAAGGGCAGTATTCAGGGGGATAAGCCCGTCCTTGCCATTCTGTGCATATCTGCCGTAATGCCTGGCTACCAGATCGGGATATTTTTCAGCGGCTTCAACAAGGCTGCCCACCCATATACCTTCAGGCAGGCCATCCAGTGTGCCATTATACCTGGGAGGAATGCCATTCAGCAAAACCAGGTCATAACTATTGAGGTCAGCAACCTCACATTCAAAATTTTCAGCTGCCTTAAAGTCCTCTTCCCCGGGAACAAAATAGGATTTATAATCTGCATTGAACCAGGGATCCAGATTTGTATACCTGTACGACTCATTTTTACGGTCGGGTATTCCCAGTTCAACAAACTGTTTCATGGCATCCCCGCGGTAGCTGTTTATCAGTCCGGCAGAATTATTCTCAATCCTGCTGCTGTTATCGGTGAACAGTTTTGAGAACCTCTTTATTGTCTGAGTTTTTTTATCCATACTTTACGGTATCATCACCTTTTTTTATCCAGTCGTATCCCAGCTTTTCAAGCTCAACAGCAAGGTCCTTACCACCTGTTTTTACTATCCTTCCATCATACAGCACATGTACCACGTCAGGTATTATATAATCGAGCAAACGCTGGTAGTGAGTAATCACTATTGCAGCATTTTCGGGAGTCTTCAGTTCATTAACCCCGTTGGCCACTATTTTTAACGCATCAATATCCAGTCCTGAATCTGTTTCATCCAGAATTGCCAGTTTTGGTTCGAGCATGGCCATCTGGAATATTTCGTTTCTTTTTTTCTCTCCTCCCGAGAATCCCTCATTTACTGATCTGTTTGTAAGGCCTGATTCAATTTTAACAAGTTCCTTCTTTTCCCTCATCAATTTAAGGAAATCCGATGAAGACAAAGGTTCTTCACCCCTGTATTTCCTGTGTTCATTTACGGCGGTCTTCATAAAATTAACCATGCTGACACCGGGTATTTCAATGGGGTACTGGAAGCCCAGGAATATCCCCTCCTTTGCCCTGTCTTCCGCCTCCATCTCCAGCAGGTTTCTACCCATGTATGTTATTTTGCCCCCTGTAATCTCTCCAAAGTTTTTCCCTGCCAGCACCGAAGCAAGGGTGCTTTTGCCCGAACCATTTGGTCCCATAATGGCATGTATCTCACCTTTTTTAACACTGAGTGTTATACCCTTCAGTATTTCCCTACCCTCTATTTCAACCTTAAGGTTTTCTATCTGTAACATATTTATTTATTGTTGAATCGTTAAATTATCAGCCTACTGATCCTTCCAGGCTTATCTGTAAGAGCTTCTGTGCTTCCACTGCAAACTCCATTGGCAGTTTATTCAGCACTTCTTTGGCATAACCGTTCACTATCAGTCCTATTGCATCCTCAGTGCTTATGCCTCTCTGGTTGCAATAGAATATCTGGTCCTCTCCTATCTTTGAAGTTGTGGCTTCATGCTCTACAATACCTGTCTGGTTATCCACCTCCACATAAGGAAAGGTATGAGCACCGCACTTATCGCCAAGCAGGAGAGAGTCGCATTGGGAAAAATTACGTGCGTTAGACGCGTTTTTAAGTACTTTCACCAGTCCCCGGTAACTGTTCTGGCTTTTACCTGCAGATATACCTTTTGATACAATAATGCTCCTTGTGTTTTTACCCATATGTATCATTTTTGTCCCGGTATCGGCCTGCTGGTGATTGTTTGTAACAGCAACTGAATAAAATTCACCACTTGAGTTATGCCCCTTCAATATGCATGAAGGATATTTCCACGTTATTGCAGATCCCGTTTCTACCTGGGTCCAGGAGATTTTAGAATTTTCCCCTTTGCATATTCCGCGCTTGGTAACAAAGTTATAGATCCCCCCCTTACCGTTCTTATCACCGGGATACCAGTTTTGTACCGTTGAATATTTTACTTCGGCATTCCTCTCCGCAACAATTTCAACAATTGCTGCATGCAACTGGTTTTCATCCCTCATGGGTGCCGTGCATCCTTCAAGGTAACTTAAATAACTGTCGTCTTCAGCCACAATCAGGGTGCGCTCAAATTGCCCGGTATTGGCAGCGTTTATCCTGAAATAGGTTGATAGTTCCATGGGACATCTTACTCCTTTTGGTATGTAGCAGAATGAGCCGTCACTGAATACAGCACTGTTAAGTGCCGCAAAATAATTATCGGTGTACGGCACCACTGTACCCATGTATTTCTTAACCAGGTCAGGGTGTTCACGTACTGCTTCACTGAATGAACAGAAAATAATCCCCAGTTCAGCAAGTGTTTCCTTAAATGTTGTTTTAACTGAAATGCTGTCCATAACTGCATCCACTGCCACCCCTGTCAGCCTCTTCTGCTCTTCCAGCGGTATTCCGAGTTTATTGAAGGTTTCCAGGAGTTCAGGATCAATCTCATCCAGGCTACTTAAGCCTGCCTTTTGTTTAGGAGCAGCATAATAAATTATATCCTGGTAATTTATCTCAGGAATCTTCAGGTGTGCCCACTGAGGCATCTTTTTCCCCTGCCAGGCCTTATATGCCTTAAGTCTGAATTCAAGCATCCATTCAGGCTCCTGCTTTTTTGCCGAAATGAGCCTGACCACATCTTCATTAAGCCCTTTCGGAATGGTCTCCATATCTATATCGGTATAAAAACCATACTTGTAATCGCCTGAAGTTACTTCATTCAGTATTTTATCCTGCTCCTTTTCCATCGTCTCTCATCAATTTAATCCATTACTGCCCTATTACTTAACAGTCAGGATCTACATATTGTTCCTTTAAATGTATTTAATCCGGATAAAGAATCAACAAAAATACAAAATTTTAAGCAGCTACTGAATTATGCCTGTTTGTTTCTTGATTTACCTTCCGAAGCCTCTTACAAAGGCTGGCCATACAGTTACTGGGGCTTTATTAAAAATGATAGCATATAGTTTTCATTTTATTGACTTGTATTCCTCCATTTCCTAAATTGAAGATCGTAAAATCCGTTGTGATTTCTTGGACCTGCTTCCTGAAGACAGAAACAAACCCTGCTGGCGGATCCAATTACACTATAACCGGAACAAGCCAGTTGTTAAGTGTTCCCTATGCAATGCATGCCAAAACAGTGGAAAGTCTCTCTGCTGAGTCTGATCCGGTATTTTCTGCCAGTCCTGCCAACGGAATAACAGATGCCGATGACAGCAACACTAACGAAATACAGGCTTTAAGTCACAGCCGGACACAGCTTTCTCCGGGACCGGAAGGCGGAACGGAACATATTTCAGCCGGGGCTATGGTGCTACCTGGAATAATTTTGCAGAAGGATTCCAGTTTGTAGGTTTTGTTGCCGCTGATTAATGATTCAAGAGGAATATCAAGGTAGTGGTTTAACATAACTATCATTTTAAGTGTAAGCTGGCATTTCCCCTTTAGAACTTCCGGGGCCCTTGTCTCTCCACCAAAAAGAGGAGCAATGTCCTTCTGCTTCAGATTCATCTGATCCATTCTGAACCTGATTGCATCAATAGGATCAGGAGCAGTTTCCAGAAATATCTACAGCGTATTATTTCAGTTTTTTACCGGCACTGTAGGCATCACCTATCCTGTCACCCAGACTACGGTATTCCCTTGCTCCCCCTATATAAATAAGAGGATCAATGGCCTCTATGTCAAAGGATGTATATTCACCTGTGTCGGCAAGCTTGTCAGTGTCAATATGTGTCTCCACTATCCTGCCGATAAAATGATTGGTTATTCCTACTATATTCGACTCAATTAGTACGCATTCAAGGTTGAGAGGGCATTCTTTAATTATCGGTGATTTAACAACTTTTGAAGCCATCTTAGTCAGACCGGTCTCCCGGAACTTGTCGGTATCCCTGCCTGAGCTTATACCGCAAAAATCTGCTTCGGTCATTATATCAACCGATGCAATATTCACTGTAAATTCACCATTCTTTTTTATCTCCCGGCCTGAATATCCTTTTTGCCCAACCGATATTCCCAGGGTGGGGGGCTGGCTGGCAAGCAGGCTAACCCAGGCTATGGTCACAATATTGGCTCTTTCCATGGTTCCCGTCACTACCAGTGCTGTGGGGCATGGAAACATTATTTTTTGAGGCCCGAAAGTTGTTTTCATAAATTATCCATTTACAGACAAAAATAAAAAAATATGCATATACCGGAAGCGACAATACCGTCTTGCCGAATAATGCTGATTTTTTTCATTAACTTGCATCAGAGGAAACAATTAAAACATTCAGGTCAATGAAAACAATAATTCCCTTCATAGCCTTGTTGCTGGCAACTATGACAATCAGTTCACAGGAATACGTGAATATTGACTCGAAAATAACCAGTGTGACTGTGTTTCCCGACAGGGCCCAGATCAACAGGGAAGCATTATTCAGTAAAGGCGAGGGTAAGTCAATTCTAAGAATAAGCGGTTTGTCGCCCTATGCCGAGCCTTCCAGCATGCAGGTAAAGGGAGAAGGGGATTTTATGATTATTTCCGTAAACACCAGGATGAATTTCCTTGAACCAACCGGGGAATCTGAGGAAGTAAAAAAAATCAGCGGAAGAATAGAGGAACTAGAAACCCGTATTGAGGATGAAAAAACCGGGATCGGCATATTAAAGGAAAAGGAGAGTTTCCTGACCGCAAACAGGATTGTTACGGGAAAAAATGAGAATATCAGTGCCCAGGAATTAAAAAATATTACTGACCTCTATACATCCTCAATAGAGTCAGTCAGAAAGGGCATCCTTGAGAAAAACAGGCTGATAAAAAAATATGAGGAAGAAAAACAAAAGCTTGAGAACCAGCTAAACCTGACACTACGCGAATCAAAAATGCCAAGTTCAGAGCTTTTGGTATCAGTAAGCTCACCTACTCCTGCAAGGGGCAAAATAACTCTCAGCTACCTTGTCTCAAATGCAGGATGGTATCCCTCATATGATATAAGGCTTGATGACATAGACGAGGATATCAGATTATATTATAAGGCTAACTTACACCAGAATACGGGCAAAGAATGGGATAATGTATTACTCAGCTTCTCCAGTGCCAATCCATCCATGTCAGGCAGCCTGCCGGTACTGCTGCCCTTGTATCTGAATTTTTATGTGCAGCCCTCTGCGAACTTTAAGTCAGCAAAAGGAATAGCCCGGCCACAAACGATGGATATTCCGGATGAAGAAGAAATGTTCTTCACACTCGAGGAAGCCGTTCCGGTTCAGGAAGCAGACGCACCCCCGGTTAATATTGCCAGGACTAACACCAGTTTTTCCTTCGAAGTAGACATACCACAAAAAATCAGTTCCGATGGAAAGATCAACACAATTGAATTGCAACAATTAAGTGCTGAAGCAGGTTATAAATACATTGCAGTGCCCAAATTGCGTGAGGATGCCTTCCTTACTGCAGACATACCGGAATGGGAAGCATTGAACCTTATGAACGGGGAAACCAATATCTATTTTGGGAATACCTTTACCGGTACCACCATCCTGAACACAAACCAGATTTCTGACACTCTTAATGTTTCACTGGGAACGGATAATAATATTACGGTTAAAAGGGAGAGACGAAAAGAGTATACACTTGTCAGAACAATTGGGAGCAACAGGATTGATACCCGCTCATTTGAAATTAGCATCAGAAACAACAAGTCTTCTGATATACATATCATTGTCTACGATCAGATACCCGTGTCACAAAATAAAGACATAGAAGTAGAGGTAACAGAACTTTCCGGAGGAAGACTTAATGAAATAAGCGGAGAAGTGGTATGGGACACTACTATCCCCGCGGGCAGCTCAAAGGTATTTATCTTAACTTATGCCGTTAAGTATCCGAAGAACCAGAAAGTCATTCTTGAATGATGATTAGCGAATCGGGGATTCGGTCCAGCCCTGTGCCTTCAGTTCAGCCAGGCTGCCATCCTGGAGCACCAGGCTATTCCCTTCACTGCGGGGAACAAGATGACCTATTATGCTCAATTTTTCGATCTTTTCGATCTTTGCGTGTTCACTAACCGGTGCGGTAAAAACAAATTCGAAATCATCTCCTCCATTAAGGGCAGCAATAAGAGGCTCGAAGCCAAGCTCCCGGCCTGCCGCTGAGGCATCACGGTCAATCGGCAGCCTGTCGTGGTAAATCCTGCATCCCATACCGGTTTCCCTACTTATATGAATAATTTCTGATGCCAGGCCATCCCTGACAGTCCTGATCACACCGGTAGCTATTCCTTCTTCTTTTATTTCTTCCAGCACATTTACTTTTATATCAGGCTTCAACTGCCGCCCGATAACATATTCAAAACCCTCCAGCTTTGGCTGTGCTCCCCCGGTAGCTTCAAAAACCTTTCTTTCACGTTCGAGCAACTGCAGACCAAGGAAGGCAGCGCCAAGATCACCTGTGACACAAATAAGGTCAGTCTCCTCAGCTTTTACCTGCCTGAAACCATCAGTCCTTTTTCCTGTTGAGGCAATACTGATAGCCAGTCCTGTCAGTGAGCTGCTTATATCCAGTGAAGAGATCTTTAATCCATATCTTTTGCATGCTAATAACATACCTTCAATAAGATTTTCTATATCTGGCTTTTTAAAACGGGCGCTCAACCCTATATTGACGATAATATTAAGAGGCAAAACATTTCTGCAGTAAAGATCAGCTATTGAATTTATGACTGTCTTATAAGCCAGGTGCTGCAGGGGGAAATAAACAAGATTGAAATGTATACCCTCGAGGCAGAGTATGCCCGAAACAGCACCGTATGATCCGGTGTCACCAAATGCTTCCGGGTATTTATTTTTTAATTTATCTATCAGGATATATTTTCCGAAACCCTCTTCATTTGATTGTTCTTTATCCGGCATGACTGTAAAATTATATGTAAAGGTAAATAAAATGCGACGAACGGTGAACGACTAACGACGAACGGGGTCAACGACCGGTGAATGGAGGACGGTGTAGAGGCGCGATTATCAAGGTCTCTACCTGATTGCCGATTTTAGGATTCCGCGTTTTGAGTTTTCTATGAATCCAATAATATAATTCAATTCAGCGGTGGATTCAAAATTATCTTTAAGGTATTGCATGGCCTGGCTTATATTCCTCCCACTGAAATATATTATTTTATAGATTTCTTCAATCTGATCAATGCTTTCCTGGCTGAAACCTCTCCTTTTAAGGCCAATTTTATTTATTCCGGCAAAGCCTACCGGGTCATGCTTTATCATCGCATAGGGTGGAATATCCTTTTTAAACATGGCTCCGCCGCTTATCATGGCGTGGGCACCCACATGCGTAAACTGGTGAGCTGCCGATCCTCCTCCCATAATTGCATAATCGTCTATATGTACTTCACCTGCCAGAAGGACATTATTCACCAGTATGCAATTATTTCCTATTATACAGTCATGTGCAACATGAGAATTGGCCATCATAAGGCAGTCATTCCCCATAATGGTTTTACCCAGTGAAGCCGTGCCTTTATTTATGGTAGCTCCTTCCCTGAAGGTACAGTTATCACCAATTTCAGTGGTTGTTTTCTCACCCGCATATTTCATGTCCTGAGGTATGGCTGATATAACTGCACCCGGAAAAACCCTGCAGTTTTTTCCCATGCGTGCACCATCAAGGATTGTTGCATTGGGACCTATCCGGCTGCCATCACCTATTATTACATCCCCGGCAATGTAAGCAAAGGGATCGACAGTGACATCCTTTCCGAGCCTGGCATCCGGATGAATAAAAGCCTGGTCTGAAATCATTATTCTTTATTTTTAACTACCTGGGCAACCATTTCTCCTTCCACAACGAGTTTGTTCCCTACGTAAATATGCCCGTACATTGAGACAATACCCCTTCTTGGGGGTTCAGACATATTAAGCTTAATTATCAGGGTATCACCAGGTACAACTTTTTGTTTAAATTTTACCTTATCAATTTTAAGAAAATATGTTGACCAATTTTCAGGATCTTCCACCTCGGCCAGGACAAGCATTCCCCCTACCTGGGCCATTGATTCAACAAGCAATACTCCCGGCATTACCGGTTCATCAGGGAAATGCCCCTGGAAGAAATGTTCATTAAAGGTAACATTTTTAATTCCCACCACTGTGCTTTCATCCATCTTAATGACCTTATCAACCATCAGGAAGGGATAGCGGTGAGGAAGTCTTTTCTTGATTTCGTCAATCCCGAATACAGGCTCAGCAGCAGGATCATAAACAGGAATATCTTTTTTGGATGCAGCCTTCTTTATTTCCTGCCTCACCAGTCTTGCCAGGTTTGTATTGGCCATGTGACCCGGCCTTGTAGCAACAATTTTCCCTTTGATATGCTGCCCTACAAGTGCCATGTCTCCAAGTAAATCAAGCAGTTTGTGACGTGCCGGCTCATTGGGATAACGAAGCGCCGTATTATTTAAAATACCTTCCTTATGAGCAGTAATATTGGGCTTGTTAAACATTCTGGCAATACGGTCGATCTCGGACTGTGGCACTTCTCTCTCGAGAATAACTATAGCATTATCGAGATCTCCTCCCTTTATCCTGCCTGCCTTGAACAGAGGTTCAAGTTCATGGAAGAAGACGAAAGTTCTGCTCCTTGATATCTCGTTAACAAAATCATCCTTGTTGTTGAGCACCGCATACTGGTTGCCAAGTATTTTCGAATTGTAGTCGATCAGGACATTAATACTTAGATGGTCATCGGGATATATTATTAGATCAACACCATGTTCTTCATCGGAGTAAACAATTTTTTCCTTTACCTCAAAGTATTTTCTGAGTGATTTTTGTTCGACTATACCAGCTTTTATTATTGCCTCGGTAAACTTCATTGCGCTCCCACCCATTATCGGGGCTTCGGGTCCGTCAATTTCAACAAGAACATTATCGAGGTTCATACCGTAGAAAGACGCGAGCACATGCTCTATTGTTGCTACGGATACTCCATTCTCCTGCAGGGTTGTACCCCTTGTGGTGTCAGTAACATTTTCTGCCAGTGCCCTGATAACGGGTTTCCCGGGCAGGTCAACCCTGCAAAACTTATAACCATGATCCACGGGAGCGGGCTTGAAGGTAACGGTAACATCGATTCCTGAATGTAAGCCTTTACCTTTCAGGCTGATTCCCCTGGCAAGAGTTCTCTGGTTCTTTATACTCATTTAAGTCTCTAATTATTTATATTGCATGCAAAGAAATGAATTTTTTTTCGAACGTACTATAAAAAACCTTTCCAACCTGGTTTATATCAAACAAATTCGTTTGGAACGATTCTGATTATCTGTTTTTTATCTCTTTAATCTCCTCTTCAAGTCTCTCCACCTGCTGTTTCAGCTCAGGCAGTCTCCTGAAGATTATCCAGGACAGTTGTGCCTTGCGATACTCAAATGCAGGTGAACCGTAAACTGTAGTATTTTCTTTCAGTATATTGGAGTTCACACCTGATTTTGCAGCAGCTTTGGTTCCGTCTGCTATCTTAACATGCCCTGTAATTCCCACCTGTCCTCCGAACATACAGTTTCTGCCAATTTTTGTCGACCCGGCTATCCCCGTCTGTCCGGCCATCACAGTATTCTCACCCACTTCTACATTATGCCCTATCTGTATAAGGTTATCCAGTTTAACGCCCTTTCTTATTACCGTTGACCCCATTGTTGCCCTGTCAACCACTACATTGGCACCTATTTCAACATTATCTTCAAGAATAACATTACCTATCTGTGGTATTTTTTTATAATTCTCACCCGATTGCGGAGCAAAGCCAAAGCCGTCACTTCCTATAACCGAGCCGGCATGAACAGTGCAATTGTTACCTATAATGCATTCATGGTAAACAGTTACACCCGGGTAAATCATGGTATCGTTACCAAGCCTGCAATTATCACCTATTCTTGCATGTGGATACACAGCACAACGATCGCCCAGGATTACATTTTCCCCGACATAAGCCATAGGTCCGACATAAACATCTTTTCCCAGTTTGGCCGTAGACTCAATAACGGCAGTGGGATGAATGCCCTTTTTCCTGGGTTTTGATTGCTCATACACGGTTAACAATGCAGCAAAAGCCTCATATGAATTATCAACCCTTATCAATGTTGCCTTTACAGGTGAAGCCGGCCTGAAATCCCTGTTAACAATAACTGCAGATGAGCCGGTGGTATAAAGGTATTTTTCATAGTTCATGTTTGAAAGAAAGGAGAGAGCTCCCTTATGCCCTTCTTCAATCCGGGCTACTGAGTCAATAATAATCCCGGGGTCACCCTCGATGTCCCCGTTAATGTACTGTGCAATTTCCTTTGTTGTAAATTTCATTTTCTATATTTTTCTCTTTGAAAATTATTACTGTTTTACCACACTATCCCTTAAATCCTTCGGATAACAAAGATAATACCTTAGGGTACTTTTCGATAAAGTCTCATGCCTGAGTATACTTGATAATTCTGTAAGCTCCTTAAGTGATCCGTCCTTCTTCAGTATTTTGATACTGGGCGCTGCAGGAGCATAGGTTAAGTTTGATATGCAACCAGAATAAATATAACTTCCGGTATCCTGCGATCTGAAATCATTCAGCCCCTTCAAAGAAGCGCTTATTTTATTAATCGATTTTTCCGGGAAAGGTTGATCAGAAAGTTCTATTGCAGGTAGCCTGCGAGAAAGAAATGATTTTGCAAGGTCAGACAGTATCCTGTCGCCATTCCCGGCCCATTGCCTTATGGAAGAAATAAGCTCATTATCATCAAGTTTAAAAAACATTTCTGCAAACTCACTGTTTTTAAACTTTAATATTTCTTCATTGTCTATCCTTGTACGGATAAAATAGTCTACAGGCACAGTCGACCTGACGGACTCACCGTTATCAATCAGAAATCTTGCCCTGCTCAGAATTTTTTTCAGCATCTGGTCAGCAGCCAGAACAGTTTTATGCATATATACCTGCCAGTACATAAACCGTCGTGCTATAAGAAATTTTTCTATTGAATATACTCCTTTTTCCTCTACAACAAGCCTGGCGCCCGAAGTGTTAAGCATACTTATTATCCTGTCCGATCCAACAGATCCTTCAATCACACCCGTATAAAAACTGTCCCGAAGCAGGTAATCCAGCCGGTCCATATCTAACTGACTTGAAATAAGATCATTAAAAAACTTTTTGTGATATTCGCCACTGAAGATCTGAATTGCCATTTCCATCTTTCCTGCATATTTATCGTTGAGGATTTTCATTACCAGCAAAGATATGTTTTCATGGCTGATCTTCCCGGAGATATTGAATTCAAGAGAATGGGAAAACGGACCGTGTCCAAGGTCATGGCACAGTATTGCTATCAGGGCTGCTTCAAATTCTTCATCACTTATTTCTACTTTCTTTTTACGGAGGGTGGTCAGAGCTTGTCCCATAAGGTGTAAAGCACCCAGGCTGTGCAGAAACCTGCTGTGGGTGGCCCCGGGATATACCATATCTGTAAGACCCAGCTGTTTGATAAACCTGAGACGCTGAAACCACGGATCTTCCAGAAGATCAAATATAAATTCCGAGGGTATCTTTATGAACCCGTGTACAGGATCGTTTAATATTTTAAGCTTGTTTATTCCCGTATCCAACCTTATTCTTTTGTTTTACAAAATTAGAAATTACTTTTACACCCTTGCAGGATAATTAAAATCATTGCAAAATGTTAAGCATATTTAAAAACAGAAAATCTATATAAATATTACCATCTATTTGAAATATTTCAGGTCTTTAAGGAGTCGAATATATTGTAAAGCATTTCATTCATAAATTTAATATCCAATGAAGATCGAGATAAGAGGTCTTGATGTAATATATAAAAACGGTAATCACGCTGTTAAAAACATCAATCTGACAATTGCAGAAGGGATGTTCGGTCTGCTGGGTCCGAACGGCGCAGGTAAATCCAGCCTCATGAAGGTACTTGTCGCCCTTATGAAACCAAGCTCCGGGGAGGTGCTTGTCGATGGAGAAAACATACAGAAGAACAGGAAAAAACTGCGTTCTTACCTGGGATACCTCCCCCAGGATTTTCGTTTCTTTACACGTTTAAAAACATGGGAATTCCTTGATTATGCAGGCTCGCTGGCTGGTATAAAAAACAGGAAGCAAAGGCTGTCCATAGTTGATGAGCTTCTTGACAAGGTAGGCCTGCTTGAAGCACGGGACAGGAAGGCAAATAAATTATCAGGAGGGATGAAAAGAAGACTTGGCATTGCCCAGGCACTGATAGGTGACCCAAGAATTATAGTTGTGGATGAGCCAACAACGGGCCTTGACCCTGATGAAAGAATACGGTTCAGGAATATACTGTCAGACCTGAGTCAACATGATGTTACAATTATCCTTTCCACGCATATAGTAGGAGATATTTCCTCTACATGCCAGGGAATGGCGCTTTTGAACATGGGTGAAATGGTTTTTTCAGGATCACCTGACGAACTGGTAAAACAGGCTGAGGGTCATGTATTTAACCTGAGACTGACCCAGGAAGAATATGACAGGATTAAAGACACTTACCATATAATCTCATCCATACCCAGTGATATTGGCTGGGATGCCCAGGTAGTGGCCGATGACGTGTCAGGATTTGACAGCCAGGAAATTGAGCCCAACCTGGAACATGCCTATGTTTATTACATGGAGCATAAGATAAACGGAACAAACATTAACGTACAGGTTAAATAAAATGATTTCCATTCACAATATCAGAACTGTTGCCCACTATGAGGCTAAAACATTACGCCGCAGCTGGCTTTTCAGGTTGTTCTCATTTGGAGCACTGTTTATCCTTTCAATAATGAATATCGGGATTTTCAGCCCCGTGGGAGATGAAGACTGGTCCTTCCTTGCCATCCCTTCATCCCTGCCACTGTTTAACCTTTACATAATTAATATTGCCCAGGCTCTTATAGTAATATTTCTGGCATCAGACTTCCTTAAAAGAGATAAAAAGCTGGATACAAATGAGGTTCTTTATACAAGGCCGATGTCAAACATGGAGTATATATTCGGAAAATCACTTGGCATACTGAGGCTTTTCCTGGGCGTAAATATATTAATCCTTATCATCTGCCTCATAATTAACATAATATCTAAACAGGCAAGTATAGATGCAGCTGCTTATATTGAATATATTTTTATAATCACTATCCCGACATTGATCTTCAGCCTTGGCTTTGCCTATATATTGATGTCCATCATCCGCAACCAGGCAATCACCTTCCTCCTGCTGCTGGGCCTTGCGGCACTTGATATGTTCTATCTCTATAACAGGATGAATTCATTTTTCGACTATATGCTCTTTGGATTTCCTGTCTTTAAAAGCAATATAACGGGATTCAGTAATTTAGATTTGATTCTTGCCCAGAGAATTATGTATACAGCCCTGGGTCTTGTTTTTATTTTCGCAACAATACTTATATTTAAAAGGCTGCCACAATCAAGAACACACAGGATCATAAGCTCTGTCTCCCTGATTATATTTTTAGCCATTACCGCTTTCACAGCATATTATTTCCTGGATGATTATTACAGGACCCAAAACCTTAAAACTTCCATAACAGAAACCAACAGGAAATACGAAAGCAGCGATTTCCTTAAAGTTACGGAGGCAGATATTGAAATTGATTATTCAAAGCGTTCTATCACTGCCCTGGCAACATTAAATTGTGTAAATAACACGGGAAGGCCGCTCAGTGAATCTCCCTTTTCATTAAACCCCGGACTGGCGGTCAGAAAGATTGACGTAAATGGTTCGCCTGCTTCATTTACAGGCGATGGCCATATAATTATTGTTGATCTCGGGAAAGCCCTTGAACCCGATTCATCTTTAAGTATTAGTTTCACCTATGAGGGCCTGGTAGAAGAGGCTTACTGCTATCCCTGGCATACGGAAGATATAAAGAAGGATCCGTTCACCATTGGGCCCGTCAGGGTTGAAAAAAGACAGGCTATTCAAAAAGACAATTTTCTCTTGCTGACACCTGAAACTCACTGGTACCCCGTAGCAGGGCTCAACTTTTATCCGGGCAATCCGGCAAGGATCCTCATTGACTTTACATATTATACATTAAAGGTTGCCAGAAACAATAAACTTGTTGCTGTATCACAGGGAGTAAGATCATCTGACAATGATTACTGGTATTTCAAGAATGAGGTGCCTCTGACCGGAATCAGTCTAATAGAAGGTAATTATATCAGCGATACCATTACAGTTGATTCAACCGGCTTTATAGCACATTACTACAGGGGACACGACTACTTCAGGAAGGATCTGAATGAACTGAGTGACACCCTCGGTAACCTCATATCAGGGATTATGACAGAGCTCGAAACAAATTTTAGCACTGAATATCCCTTTAACAGCCTGAGTCTCGTGGAAGTGCCGGTTTATTTTCACTCGATAGAAAGAAAAAATACCCAGACAAGGGCTGAAGTTCAGCCTTCACTTATACTCTTGCCAGAAAAGCTGGCTACAATAAATGATGCCGGCTTCCACGGTACAATAAAGAGGCAAAAAAGAAGGATGGAAAGGAATAACGAGGTAATAACCGACAGGGAACTCCAGGTCAGGGCTTTTAATAATTTTGTCAGAAATACCTTCATCACCAGCTCCGGTTTCCGATTTAACAGGGGAAACACTTCTATGACCCCGGGAAGATATTTGCTGGGACCCAGTTTCTATTTTTACAAGAATAATTTCTATTCCGATGAATATCCTGTTATCAATGCTGTTTTTGAAACACACCTTCAGAAAGTGGAAACGCCTCAGAGAGGATTCCAGAGGATGCTTCTGGGAGGACTCAGTGAGAATGACAGGGCAAATACCATCCTCAAGGATCACAGCCTGAAGGAAATACTCGCCCTTAACCCGTCGACAGACACTACAAGACTTATACTCACATTAAAAGGTGATTACCTGTTTAACCTCCTTCGTGCGGAGGCCGGGATGGAAGAGTTTAACAACTGGTTTTCATCATACCTCGAAAAGAAAAAATTCAGGAATGTCAGTATAGATGAATTTAACAGCGATCTCGGCGAAAGGTTCGGCTTCGACCTCAAGAGCTACCTTGATCAATGGTATAATGGTAAAGGGCAGCCGGGTTTTCTTTTTACTGATATTATAGTTAACGAAATAGTTGTAGGAAACCGCACCAGGTACAAAGTAAGTTTTACTGCATCCAATCCTGAAAAGACACCCGGCATTTTCAATGTCGGCTTCCGTACCGGTAGGCCGGGACAAGGTGGAGGACGAGGCATGGGGGGCAATGTATCAATTACCATAAGCGCCTCAGGAAGGGGTAGTATGTCAATAGGTATGGAAGGCAGGGGTATGCAGACCAATGATGTGGAAAAAATTGTAAAGCTTGAAGCAAACCAGGCCAAAAGAATAAGTGTGATACTTGATGCCCAGCCACGGGGTATGTTCGTAAATACACTCTTTTCAATTAATAATCCCGGTGAGCTGCAGTTTCCACTGATGGATCTTATGCAGGGCAAAACAGATGACAATACCGAAGGGGAAATAATACTTGACAAAATACCTCTCATGGAGGAGGAAAATGAAATAATTGTTGACAATGAAGATCCGGGATTCAGAATCTACCAGGAAACATCATCAGGTAAACTGAAAGAATGGCTGAATATCAGGCGTGATAATGGTAATGATTACCGTGAAATGTTCATATGGTGGGCACCGGAATACTGGCAAAAGACGGTTGAGAGCATTTATTATGGTAAATATGTCAAGTCAGCAGTATATACACGCGCCGGCAGCGGGGAAAGATATATAAGCTGGACAGCCAGTATCCCGGAGCCCGGATACTACGATGTGTATACTTTTATAGGCAAGCGGGGCGGACAAAGAATGATGATGGGGCGGGGCGGGGAAGGCAGGAATGTAATGCAGGACCTGCATTTCAGCGTTGAGCATGATGATGGGAGCGAGGAAATGACAGTAAACTGGGAAAACGCGGAAAACGGATGGAATCACCTGGGTTCATATTATCTCTCACCTGACACCGCAAGGGTGATAATGACAAACCAGTCAGAAGGAAGAACAGTTACCGGAGATGCAGTAAAATGGGTAAGACAGAATACGCTTAAATAATATAATACTATATGAAGAAGTTAATATTATTATTACCGGTAGTCCTTAATTTTGCTCTTAATGTAACAGCGCAGCAGGGCCTCACCCTGGAAATGGCACTGGATATAGCCGAAGAAAACAGCCCTTCAATAAAGAGAACAAGGCTTAATCTTGTCAGAAGCAGGGAAAACCTCAATGCCCAGAGGGCTGCTCTCAAATCCCAGTTCTCTCTTTCGGTAAACCCTTTTGAGTATACCCACAACAGGGAATTCAACGATCTTGTTTCAAGATGGAATACCCGTGAAACAACACGCAGTTTCGGCACCTTCAGAATATCTCAACCCATAGTTGCCACTGATGCCACAATATCATTGAACAACAGGTTTTCGTGGCAAAACTCCTACAGCGAGTATAATGACTCGCGCACCAAAGGATTTAGTAATAACCTGTCCCTCAACATAAACCAGCCCCTGTTTACATATAACAGGACAAAGCTGCAGATAAGCGAACTGGAACTGGCTCTTGAAAATTCACAGCTCAATTATGCCATACAGAGGCTTTCACTGGAAAGACAGGTAGCCCAGTATTTCTATCTCGTATACCAGCAGCAGCAAAGCCTTATTATAGCAGAAGAGGCTTATCAGAATATGACGAAAAGCTATGATATAATCAGGAATAAAGTTGATGCCGGATTATCAGCCAGGGAAGAACTTTACCAGGCTGAGCTCAACCTCGCGACCTCAAGTTCTGATGTTGACAACCAGAGGGTAAGCCTCGAAGATGCCAAGGATGATTTCAAATTGCTGATCGGAATGAGCCTGTATGACGATATAATAGTTATCCCCGATATTTCTGTCGATACAATTGATGTTGATGTGACCTTTGCCATTAATCATGGCCTGGCAAACAGGATGGAACTCAGGCAAAGGGAAATAGATATTGAGAATACAGAATTTTCACTTATACAAACCAAGGCTCTCAATGAATTTCGGGGCGACCTTAACCTCTCGGTCGGCTTGTTCGGTGATAATGAAAATTTTACCGATATATATGCAAGTCCAACCGACAACCAGCAGGTATCCGTATCTTTTTCCATACCCCTGTGGGACTGGGGTGAGCGTAAATCAAGGATAAAAGCCGCCGAAGCTTCAATCGAATCACAGATGATAGGCTATGAAGAGGAAGAAAACAATATAATAATTAACATAAGAAAAGTATACAGGAATCTGACCAATCTTAAAAACCAGATTGAAATAGCAAGGCAGAATGTCAAAAATGCACAACTGACCTATGAGCTTAACCTTGAAAAATATGAGAACGGCGACCTTACAGGTATGGATCTTAATATCTACCAGAACCAGCTATCTGAAAAACAACTGTCTCTTACCAATGCAATAATATCATATAAACTGGAATTACTTAATCTCAAAATACAAACCCTTTATGATTTTGAAAAGAAGGAAGCAGTAACACCTATAAAGATACTTGAACAACAATAAATAACGAAACAATATAATATCATGAAAATAAGACTGATATATCTTTTATTCTTCTCCTTCCTATTCGCAGGATGCAATAACCAGGATGCCGGTCTGGAGGCTGACGTTGAAATTCCTGTTTCAGTAGAAGACATAAAACTCAAATCAATTGAAGAATTTGTAAGCACTACAGGCACTGTCTATCCTGTGGTGGATGTTGAACTTGTGGCTGAGATAGCCGCCAGGTACTACCTGGAAAATAACGCGGAAACAGGAAGGCAATGGCAGCTTGGTGACAGGCTTAGAAAAGGTTCATTAATTGTCCGCCTCGAAGATGAAGAATATGAAAATAATATTAAGCTGGAACTCTATGAGCTTAATCTTGAACTCGCAAAGAGTAATCTTGAAAAACAGGAGTCATTATATGAAAAGGGGGGTGTTACACTTAATGAATTGAAGCAGGCTGGCTATGATTATATCAACGCCCAGATTACAGTCGAAAATGCACGCCTTCAAATCGAAAAGATGAAAATCACATCTCCCTTTGACGGGTTTATTACCGAATTGCCATATTATACCCAGGGCTCAGAAATACAGTCAGGAACCAAGGTTGCAGGCATTATGGATTACAAGTCCATGCTTCTGGATATTAACCTCCCTGAAAAATATATAAATGATATCCGCACCGGGCAGACTGTCAGAATAACTAATTATGCCCTTCCCGGAGACACCCTGAAGGGTAAGATTACTCAATTGTCACCTGCAATAAATGCACAGACAAGAACTTTCCGGGGGAGCATTGAAATAAACAACCCGGAGCTAAAACTCAGGCCGGGGATGTTTGTTAAGGCTGATATAATTACCCACCGTGCCGACTCGGTTATTGTAATACCTAAAGATATTATCCTGTCAAGGCAAAGAGGAATGACCGTTTTCATTGTAAACAGGGGTGTTGCCAATGAACGCATAATCGCCACCGGACTAGAAAACAACAAAGAGGTTGAAGTGATAAGGGGATTGAACACCAATGAAAGAGTCGTTACTGACGGCTTTGAAACGCTCAGCCATAATGCCAAGGTAAAAATACTGAAATAAGCATCCCGAAAAATGAAAAAAATAGTCCGATTTGCAGTTGAAAATCCGGTAACTATACTTATGCTGGTACTGGGCATAATCCTGCTTGGAATAATTTCCTTTGGCAAGCTGGGAACAGACCTGTTCCCCGACCTGAATAATCCGAAAATCTATATTGAACTGCAGGCCGGTGAGCGACCGCCCGAAGAGATGGAAAAACAATTTGTTGACCAGGTTGAATCAATAGCAATGCGACAGAAGGATGCAATTAATGTTTCATCTGTTTCGATGGTGGGTACTGCCCAGGTAATTGTTGAATATGCCTGGAACAAGGATATGGACGAAGCCTTTCTCGACCTGCAGAAAGATATAAGTTCATTCAGCCAGAATGCAGATCTTGATGAGTTCAATATAACTCAGTACAATCCCAATGCCACCCCCGTAATGATCATAGCCCTGAAACATGACAGGATAAGCAATATGGATGAATTGCGACAGACAGCGGAAAATTACATACGCAATGAGCTTATCCGGCTGGAAGGTATAGCCGACATACAGCTTTCCGGTCATGAAGAGGGTGAAGTAGTGATAGAAACAAATGAATACCTGCTCCAGGCATATGATATGTCAACCTCCGACATTGCCCAGCAGATAAACAGCTATAACCGCAATGTGTCGGGCGGCTCAATTACCGACCTGGGAACCCGGTATGTTGTTAAAGGAGTCAGTGTTATAGAAGAGGCCGATGATCTTAAACACATTATAATAGGCTTCAGGGAAATTGCAGAAGGATCACAGGCAGGAAGCACCGCAGAAACTCTGGATGCGGCTGAGAGAATACCGGTTTACCTCAGCGATGTTGCAGATATTTACATTGCAAATAAGGATCCGGAAAACATTGTAACCGTCAACGGCGAACGATGTGTGGGCTTGTCAGTTTATAAAGAGCCCCGCTATAATACCGTTAATGCCGTGGAGGAACTGACAGAAGCCATTGAGATACTGAAGAAGGCTTTGCCCGGTTATGAATTTATTATTGTCCAGGACCAGGGCCAGTTTATTGACCGGGCTATCAATGAAGTGGAAAAAACTGCCCTTTTTGGTATAATACTGGCTGTATTCGTACTCTTTATTTTCCTGCGCCGCATAGGAACAACCCTTGTTGTGAGCATTGCGATACCCATTTCAATTATCGCAACCTTCAACCTCATGTATTTCAATAACCTTACAATAAATATAATGACCCTCGGGGGACTGGCCCTCGGAGCCGGGATGCTGGTTGATAATGCTATAGTCGTCCTGGAAAATATATTCCGTAATTATGAATCGGGGATGTCCCTCAGGGAAGCTGCCATTGAAGGGACAGCCCAGGTGGGAGGAGCCATAACAGCCTCAACAATAACTACAATAGTTGTGTTTCTTCCAATTGTATATCTCCAGGGTGCTTCCGGTGAATTGTTCAAAGACCAGGCGTGGACAGTGGCATTTTCCCTCCTGTCGTCCCTCTTTGTTGCCATACTGGTAATACCACTGCTCGTGACAACCTTCTTTAAAGACAGAAAAACAAAAAGGAAAGAAAGGGCAGTAAGCTTCAGATGGTATTCCTCCTGGCTGGAAAAAATAATAGCCCGCAAGGGACCGGTAATAATTCTTGCCTTAATATTGCTGGCTGCTACGGCCTATATTCTTCCAAAAGTGGGCAGTGAATTTATGCCCGGGGCAGAATCATCAGAATTTACCATCGAGATGAAAATGCCGGAAGGTACGATGCTTGAACGTACAGCAGAAACAACGCGGAAGATGGAAAATATCACAAGGGAACTTCTTGGAGACAGGGTCGAGATGCTGTACAGCCATTCCGGTTTTACAACCACAACGGGTTCAGGCGAATCAGACCTGTTCAGGGACGAAAACACTTCTGTGATAAGAGTGTTTCTTAGTGATGAATATGCAGCCCGTTCCGATGAAGCCATCCTCCTGCTGCAGGAAAAATTTTCTTCCATGAAGTACATTGAAATCAGTTTTAAAAGGGAAGAAACATCCCTGCAAACAACTCTTGGAACGGATAAGGCTCCCCTGGTAATTGAAATAAGGGGTGAGGATCTTGACATTATCCGGGACCTGACAGAAGAAGTAAAGGCCCGGCTCGCAGAATCAGAAAACCTTTATAATATCACCAGCTCACTGGACGAAGGAACTCCAGAGGTTGATATAGTAATTGACCGTTACAAGGCAAGTCATTACAGTGTGAGTGTGGAAAGCATAATCTCACAGGTGCAGTCTTACCTCACCGGGATAAAAGCGGGCGACTTTGAGCAGGGTGGTGAGTTGAAGGATATAACCATTAAACTGGAAGAATTACCACTGAAGAGCCTGCAAAACCTTTTGATAAAGGCCGGCTCGGTATCGGTGCCGCTCAGTGAACTGGCAGATATAAAAAAAGTAAGTGCACCACGTGAAATTAGCAGGAATAACCAGGTAAGAACAAGCTATGTATATGCGATGGCCGATAAGGAGGTTCCTTTTGACCATATAGTCAGGAATACTGAAAAGACACTGGCAGGTATTAGTCTGCCGGCAGACTACCGTACCATTATCACCGGAGAGGAACTTAAGCGTAAAGAATCAATGAAAAACCTGACTTTTGCCCTCATCCTTTCAATCATCCTTGTTTATATGGTGCTGGCTTCACAGTTTGAATCACTCATCCATCCCTTTGTTATATTGCTTACAATTCCCCTTGCCGCAGTCGGTTCAGTATGGATATTCTTCCTCCTTGGCAAAACGCTCAATATCATGGCATATATTGGAATTATAATGCTGGCGGGCATTGCCGTAAATGATTCCATTATCCTGATTGACAGGATCAACCAGCTCCGGGCAGAGGGCTTAAGCAGACGTCAGGCAATAATAGAAGCAGGAGGTCAAAGGATCAGACCTATAGTAATGACCAGTATTACCACAATACTGGCACTCTTACCTCTGACATTCGGCTTTGGCGAAAGTGCCTCCCTCAGGTCGCCGATGGCCCTGGCAGTGATAGGCGGACTTGTAACGTCTACCATATTGACCCTTGTGGTTATTCCCTGTGTATACTGGGTACTGGATGCCCTGAAGGACATGGTGGGAGGAAAGAAACAAAGCCTTATTACGCAAGCCAGGTAGACTGCTATGGAATTTATAATCAAAAGAAAGACTCTCATAAGCATGCTCTTTATAGGGCTCTCGCTTCTTGGTTATGTATCATATCAGCAACTACAGGTTGAGCTTTATCCCAATGCACAATTACCCACTCTTATCGTCCAGGTGAGTTCAGTCCTTGATGTTGACCCCTCATATATTGAAAACCAGGCAATAATACCCGTTGAAGGAGCTGTCGGGACACTTGAAGACGTGGAGAAGATAGAATCAACAGTTACATCCCGCTATGGTATGGTAATGATCTATTACAGCCAGAATGCCGATCTTAAATACTCCTATCTCAAGTTACAGGAAAAAGTGAATGTGTTGTCAGCAAGCCTTCCTGAAGAATTTGTTGTGAATATAATAAGGATAGACCTTGAACAGCTCAACAGCCGGTTTATGGACCTGCAGGTCAGGGGCAGCGGAGGAGTCGACAGGATAAGGGATATAGCCGACAGGGAAATCAAACCTGAACTTGAGAATATAGATGGTATTGCAGGGGTGGAAGTCTTCGGAGGAAGGGAAAGCTCAATAGAAATAAGACTGGATGAGGAAGCCTGCAAGGCAAATGGCATAACAATGAACAGGGTCAGATCCCTGATTTCTTCAAACAGTAATGATAAGGTGTTCGCCGGACTGGTATACGAATCAGATAAGAGATTTTTTGTCAATATATCTGCTGAATTCGATAATGTAACTGATATCCGGAATATAGTGGTAAATCCCCAGGGACCTGTACTGCTAAAGGATGTGGCAGAAATATTCTTCGGTGTAAAAGAGGAGGAGTCGTACAGCCGGGTAAACGGCCTCGATGCGGTAACCATTAATCTGGTATATGATAACCAGGCTAATATCATCGATCTCTCCCATCACACCCTCGAAGTCATAGATGAGTTGAACAAACGACTGGCTTCTTCAGGTGTGGAGGTTCTTGTCCAGAACAATAACGCCGAGGTTATGGAAAAGAACATTGACCAGATAATTAACCTTGCCCTTCTGGGCGGACTCCTTGCTGTTGTAATATTATGGTTCTTCCTCAGAAATCTCAGACTGGTTTTCATCATTGCTTTTTCCATACCTGTTTCAGTATTCACAGCCTTTAACTTCTTCTATGCAGCAGGCATAACCGTGAACAGCCTTACCCTGGTAGGCATGGCCCTTGCCATAGGTATGCTTATTGACAATTCGGTTGTTGTCCTCGAGAATATTTACAGGCTCGCAGGAAGTGGATCCGGTACCGACGAGGCAGTGAAAAAAGGGACTAAGGAAGTGTACAGGTCAGTGATAGCAGCCACACTTACTACCATAACAGTCTTCCTTCCCTTTGTATTCTCTGATAATTTCCTGGTAAAAATTATAGGTAAGAATATTGGAGTTTCGATAGTGTCAACCCTCCTGGTTTCTCTGGCCGTTGCCCTTCTGCTGATTCCCATGGCAACACATTACCTGCTTTCATGGTCCAAAAAGAGTCATTCACAGGTCTTCAAAAAACTCTCAATACATGACCGCCTGATACAATCCTATCTTCTCATCCTGAAGGCCAGCATGCGCCGTCCCGCTACAACTATTATTGGAAGCCTGGTCGTCTTTTTTGCCGCCCTGCTGATAAGCCTGGGATTAAGCATTAATACCCTGGAAGAGATAGAAACAGGAAGCTTCCCGGTAAGCATTATTATGCCGGCCGGGTCAACCCTCGAAAAAACAGATGTACTGGTAAGCGAGCTTGAAAAACGCCTCGACAACCTCCCCGAAAAAGGAGATATTATATCAAAGATTGAGGAAGACCAGGCCTCCCTTACAATCCAGCTGAAGGAAGACTGGGATAAGGAAAGTAACCGTGAACTTGCTGAAATTAAAAACGATATTTACGAACGGGTACACAATTTCGGAGGTGCGGAAATAACTATGGGTGAGATTTCCTCGGGCTCAGGTATGGGAGGAGGCGGTGGAGCCGGCGGGATTAACCCGGGAGAGGGATTTACCCGTATGCTGGGCATAGGTGCCGAGTCTGAAAGCATAATAATCAAGGGCCAGGACTTCGGCAAGATGAGAAACCTGGCTGATGATATGGAATATTATCTGGAAGACCTGAATACCATCAGATCGGTAAGTGCTAATATCCAGGACAATACACCCGAAGTACAGCTCAGTTTCAACACTGAGCTGATGAGCAGGAATAATATCAGCCTGAATAATATTACCCAGGAACTGACATCATTTCAACCTGAATATTCATCGGGTGTAAAATTCAAACAGGGCGAGGAGGAATATGATATAATAATAAAATACGACAGGCCGGAGGAAGAGGAAGAAGAGTATAAAAATATTGATGACCTTAAACGGTTACAGATATCCGGTGCAAGTGGTAACATTGTTGAAATGGAAGAGATTGCCGCGATAGTATTCTCCTACGGCATGGGTAATATCCACCGTGAAAACCAGGAAAAGAGTATTACTATTACCTACAGGTTTAATAATGAGATAACTTCATCCAGGACCTTGCTTGAAAGTGCAAGGGAAGAAATAGACCAGCTGATTGCAGGAATGAATATTCCTTCGGGTATAGCTATTGAAGTTATACATGAAGAGGACCAGTTAAAAGACTTCTATTACCTTATAGGTATTGCCTTCCTGCTGATTTTTATGATACTGGCTGCTGTTTTTGAATCATTGTCAACACCGGTAGTGCTCATGCTTTCAATACCACTGGCAGCACTTGGTTCACTAATTGCACTTATACTTACGGGCAATTCATTGCTAAACGCCAACACACTTACCGGCTTTCTCATTCTGCTTGGCGTGGTGGTCAATAATGGCATTATTCTTATCGATTATTCAAATATACTCAGGAAAAGAGGCTACAGGAGGTCAAGAGCTCTTATGACGGCAGGTCTGGCCCGTGTAAGGCCTATCCTTATTACGGCAATTACAACTATCGTAGCATTAATGCCTCTGGCAATGGGAAAATCAGAATATGCATCCATAATAGGGGCCTCATTTGCAATAACTGTTATTGGCGGACTTGCCCTCAGTACGATGCTTACACTGGTCTTTATTCCTACTTTTTATACCGGACTTGAAAATTCAATATCATGGATAAGGTCACAGAACTGGAAGATAAAAACAGTAATGCTCATCGTTTCTGTTTTTCTTGTGACAATGATATACCTTTATATTAACAAGTTCCTGTGGCAGCTTATAAGCACCATACTTGTAATCATACTTGTGCCGGCAGTGACCTGGTTTATCAGGACAAGCCTCAGGAAAGCACGAGAAACAGTTATAGCCGAAGACGAGCCGGTAAATATAGTTATCAGGAGCCTTGTTAAAATATATGACCGTGATCCAAGGATGATCAGGGAATGGAAAGCAGGAAAGAAAATCAGAAGCAGGCTGGGACTTGATACAAAACCTCAATCAATACGCGATTTACAACAGTATATCTGGCAAATACCACTGCTGGGCTTCTTACTTTATTTCACATATATATATTTACAGAAAGGCTTCTGGATATTCTTCTTCAGCCTTGTCAGCTGGTTTATGATAATCCTTATCTGGGATCCGCTTTATTCGATACTGAGGGATAAGAAAACCTTGCCCCCCTTCCTGAAAAAAATACTGAATATAGCTGTCTACTGGCTTATCCCCTTTGCCAATCTGATTATCTTCCAGGCCAAATGGAATAATATTGCTGCAGTCATTGTTGTGGGTTTTCTATGGTATGCGGGCCTTATGATATGGTCAACAGGCAGATCTCTCAATGAAAAAGCTACCGATATCTACAGGCTGAAAGGAAGATTCAGGAATCTGAGGAAGGCTTATTACAAACTGGTTCTTTCCACTCCCCTCATAGGCAAGGTTCGTAAACCATTCAAGGCACTGGGGGGAGTATCAATGGAGATTGGAAATGGGATGTTTGGATTACTGGGGCCAAATGGTGCGGGAAAAACAACATTGATGAGGATAATCTGCGGCATACTCGATCAAAGTTATGGAAAGATATGGATTAATGGCCTTGATGTTGCCGAAAAACGTGAGGAATTGCAGGGACTTATCGGCTACCTCCCCCAGGAATTCGGGACCTATGAAAACATGACAGCCTGGGAATTCCTACAGCACCAGGCTATATTGAAAAATATTACCGACAAAAAAACCAGGGATGAACGGGTACATTATGTCCTTAATGCAGTGCATATGCATGAACGCAAGGATGAAAAAATCGGATCCTACTCAGGTGGAATGAAGCAGAGAATCGGTATTGCACAGATATTGCTGCATTTGCCTCGCATACTGGTGGTGGACGAACCGACGGCAGGACTCGACCCCAGGGAAAGAATAAGGTTCAGAAACCTCCTGGTGGAACTGAGCCGGGAACGGGTGGTAATATTTTCAACTCATATAATCGAAGACATATCGAGCTCATGTAACAAGGTGGCTGTGCTTGATAAGGGCTATCTCAAATACCTGGGTCACCCCGGACAAATGACTAAAGAAGCCGAGGGCAGGGTATGGCAGTTTAACATTCCCGCAGCTGAATTCAGGAAATTTGCCTCGGAGAACATGGTGGTACACCATATGTCAGAAAAAGGAAGCATAAGGGTGAGATGCATATCCCTGAATAAACCGCATGAGCAGGCAAGGGAGGTAAAGCCCAACCTTGAGGATTCCTACCTCTGGCTGCTGAGAAAGAGTAAAAGTGAAATATATAATGAGCAGAATAACTAATATAGCTAACCTGGCCGATATAGTGGTGAAAATGATAAGGTATAACCTTAAGATCATTTTCGCCAACAGGTTTATATGGTTCCTCCTCGGAGCCGTAAGCTTTTATATTGGCCTTACCCTAATCTATGTCTTTACCGAAGACGTTTCCAGGATTGAAGACCTTTACGGAATATTTGTTTTCTGCGGCATCCTCCTTGTATTTTACCCTACGGTCTTTGGTATCCAGAACGACCAGGATGCCAGAACAATAGAAATACTTTTTGGCATTCCTGATTACAGGTACAAAGTATGGCTGGTAAGAATCATCCTTATCTATATTATTACTTTTGTTATGCTGCTTGCCTTCTCTTCACTCTCTTCATTCCTGATTATTCCAATGCCTGTCCTTGCGGTTACCTACCACGTCTTGTATCCGGTTTTCTTCCTTGGTGTTATGGCTTTTATGCTCTCAACAATAGTCAGGAACGGCAACGGAACAGCCGTGTTGATGATAATTTTCGGCCTTTTCTTTCTTATTTTGCAGGAACCCCTGGAGACAAGCAAATGGAACGTATTCCTCAATCCCTTCACATACCCCGACGATATCAGTGAAACGGCCTGGGCGAATATAGTACGCGATAACAGGATAATACTGCTTATTTCCATAATAGTATTCCTCCTTGCAGCACTGTATAAGCTGCAGAAGAGGGAAAAATTTATCTGATGCCCTCCCGGCTTAACAGACTTACTATGGTGCAGCACTTTACCTTTTAGTGTTTGAGCGAGTACCGGGAAACAATAAATAAAGCATCCCCCTTCCCTATTTTTCTCTATACCACGATGTTTTGTGTATTTAATATTAAATTTGTACTTTTGCAGGCGATTGAGGGGTGTTTGACTTCTTAGGGGACCGGAGTCCCCTATTTTATTAGTGCTAACTTATATGATTAATAAAGAGATAGTAAAAGAAGTGGTGAAAAGTTTTTGTGAAGGCAGGGATATTTTCCTTGTCGACATTAAGGTATCTACCACTAACAGGATTACTGTCCTGGTAAATAAACCATCAGGTATTACCGTTGAAGAATGTGTTATGATAAGCAGGCATATTGAAGCAAACCTCGATCGTGAAAAGGAAGATTACGAATTGAATGTTTCTTCCCCCGGCCTGGACATGCCCTTCAAAGTCAGGGAGCAATATGAAATGAATATTGGCAGGAAGGTGGAAGTTACAGATAATGAAGGAAAGAAAATTACCGGCATATTGAAAAATGTGTCAGGTGAGGGATTTGAGATTGAAACAGAAAAAACAAAAAACGGAAAGAATAAAGAGTCTCAGGAGATCTCTTTTAATTTTGAAGACGTAAAAAAAGTTAAAGAAGTTATAAGGTTCAAATAATTAAGAATTTGAGGTGAGATGGAAAATCTAAACTTAATCGATACCTTCTCAGAGTTTAAGGAACTTAAGAACATCGACAGGGCAACAATGATGAGTGTCCTGGAAGATGTCTTCAGAAGTTTGCTGGCCAGGAAATACGGGTCGGATGAAAATTTTGACATAATCGTCAATATTGACAAGGGAGACTTTGAGATATGGAGAAACAGGGAAGTTGTGGAAGATACTGACCTTGAGGATCCCAATACACAGATCCCGCTGTCGGAGGCTAAAAAGATAGATGAAGATTACGAAGTGGGTGAAGAGGTATCGGATGAGGTAAAGCTGCATGATTTTGGCAGACGCGCGATTCTTGCTCTCAGGCAACACCTTACCACACGCATCCTTGACCTGGAGAAGAATAATATCTATATGAAATATAAGGATCGTATAGGTGATATTGTAACAGGAGAAGTTTACCAGGTGTGGAAACGTGAAATTCTTATTCTCGATGACGACGGAAACGAATTGATACTCCCCAAATCAGAACAGATACCTTCAGACCATTTCCGAAAGGGTGATACAATAAGGGCAGTGGTTATTAAGGTGGAAATGAAGAGTAACACCCCTTATATTATTCTGTCACGTACATCTCCCGTATTTCTTGAACGCCTGTTTGAGCTTGAGGTCCCGGAAATATTTGATGGTTTAATAACAATTAAGAAAATAGTAAGGGTTCCGGGAGAAAGAGCAAAAGTGGCCGTTGAATCATACGATGAGCGAATTGACCCCGTCGGTGCCTGTGTGGGAATGAAAGGATCAAGGATACATGGTATTGTCCGTGAGCTGAGAAATGAAAATATAGATGTGATAAACTACACTTCAAACCTCCAGCTCTATATTTCAAGAGCCCTTAGCCCGGCGAAGATAAGCTCACTGAAGCTTTTTGATGATGAAAAAAGAGTGGAGATATATCTGAAACCAAGCGAAGTGTCATTTGCTATTGGTAAAGGAGGCCTGAACATCAAGCTCGCCAGCCAGCTTACAGGATTTGAAATAGACGTATACAGGGAGCCTGACAGTGAGGACGAGGAGGATGTAAACCTTGAAGAATTTGTTGATGAGATCGATGGATGGATAATAGACGAGCTTAAAGCTATAGGCTGCGATACAGCTAAATCAGTACTAAGATTGTCACTCGCCGACCTTGTCAAAAGAACAGACCTGGAAGAAGAGACAATTGCAGAAGTGATTAACGTCCTGAAATCTGAATTTGAATAAATATTTCTGAAAACCGAGGATTAATATATGGCAGAAGGACAGAAAGCAACAAGATTGAGCAAGGCTGCACGTGAATTTAACGTGGGGATATCCACTATTGTTGAATTTTTACAGAAAAAAGGATTTGACATAGCCCCGGATCCCAATGGGAAAATACCACCTGAAGCTTATGATCTTCTGTTAAAGGAATACAGTTCAGATTTAAGTGTCAAAAAAGAATCTGAAAAACTTACACTGAGAGAACTCAGCAGAAAAAAAGAAACTCTTTCACTTGATCATCCTGAAGGAGAACCCGCAGGGGAAGAAGAAACCAGTGAGCCGAAAGAGAAAGCTGTTGTTAGCGAGGATAAGGAAAAGGCTCAGAAGGAAGCAGAAAAAGCTGCAGAAGAAAAAGAAGAAAAAGAAACGGCAGTTGCAGAAGAACAGAAGGAAGAAGCAATAGGTGAAAGCCCTGAAGATAAAAAGGAAAAAACAAGGCCTGGAATAAATGTCGTGGGTAAAATTGACCTCGATAAGGGTAAAGCAAGGAAGGAAAAAGAGGAGAAGGAAGAAGACAAAAAGGCAGAGGCTGAGGCTAAGGCTGGTGAAGAGGCTGAGGACAAGAAAGAAAAAACAGTAGTTGAACCCGAAGGTGAAAAGGAAGCAGACAAAAAGGACAAAGAGCAGCTGGAAGAAGATAAACCGACAGTTGAGAAGGAAGAAGAAATTGTACCCGCTATTGCAAAAGATGAGCCTGAAGAAGATAAATTTATAAAAACAAAGATACAAAAACTGTCAGGCCCTACCGTGGTGGGTAAAATAAACCTTCCTGCTGATGACAAAAGAAAAACACAGAAGGCCAAAAAGGTTGATATCGACGAAGAAAAAGGCTCTTCAAAAAAGAGAAGGAAGAGAATAAGAAAAGAAAAGGAAAAGGTAAGCCTTAAATCGTCCGGTGAAGACAAAAAGGATAAAAGAAAAAGAAAAACCCAGGTTCGGCCTGAAATCAACGAGGAGGATGTACAGAAGCAGGTGAAAGAGACCCTCGCACGACTTACTTCAAAGGGCAAATCAAAAGGGTCAAAGTACAGGAGAGAAAAGAGGGATGCCATAAGCCAGAAACACAGGGAGGAGATTGAAAAACAGGAACAGGAAAAGAAAGTGATAAAGGTCACCGAATTCGTTTCTGTCAATGAACTGGCTACAATGATGGATGTACCTGTAACCGATATTATAGAAACATGCATGAACCTCGGTCTTTTTGTATCAATAAACCAGAGGCTTGATGCTGAAACAATGTCCCTGGTGGCTGAAGAATTCGGCTATGATGTTAACTTCATCAGTGCCGAATTGCTTGATGCAGTAAGGGAAGAGGAAGACAAAACCGAAGATCTCCTGCCGCGACCACCTATAGTTACTGTTATGGGCCACGTGGACCATGGAAAAACAAAACTTCTTGACCATATAAGAAACACGAATGTCATCGCAGGTGAAGCAGGAGGAATTACACAGCATATCGGAGCATACAGTGTATCACTCGACGGAGGGAAAATGATTACCTTCCTGGACACCCCGGGGCATGAGGCATTCACAGCAATGAGGGCAAGAGGCGCACAGATAACCGATATAGCTATTATTGTTGTTGCCGCAGATGATGGCATTATGCCTCAAACGGTAGAAGCCATAAATCATGCTGCAGCTGCAGGAGTTCCACTTATCTTTGCCATAAATAAGATTGACAAACCAACTGCCAACCCTGAGAAAATCAAGGAGGAACTGGCTAATATAAACTACCTTGTTGAAGACTGGGGTGGTAAATATCAGTCGCAGGAAATTTCCGCCAAGGCGGGAATAAATATTGAAGAACTTCTCGAAAAAGTGCTCCTTGAAGCGGAAATGCTTGAACTCAAGGCTAATCCCAATAAGAAAGCAAACGGAACAGTAATTGAATCATCACTCGACAAGGGACGGGGATATATAGCCACCATACTGGTTAAATCAGGAACACTGAGACTGGGTGATATAGTGCTGGCAGGCTCATATTACGGTCATGTGAAAGCAATGTATAACGAAAGGGGCAATAAAATAGAAGAAGCCGGACCCTCAACGCCCGCGCTTATTCTCGGCCTCGACGGCGCCCCACAGGCCGGCGACAAATTCAATGTCATGGAAACTGACAGGGAAGCAAAAGAAATAGCCAATAAAAGAACCCAGCTCCAGAGAGAACAGAGTATGCGCACACAGAAACATATTACCCTTGATGAGATAGGCCGTCGAATTGCCATAGGCAATTTCCAGGAGCTCAACATAATAGTTAAAGGCGATGTTGACGGATCAGTTGAAGCCTTAAGTGACTCCCTGATAAAATTGTCAACCGAAGAAATCCAGATTAACATACAGCATAAGGCTGTAGGCCAGATATCAGAATCGGATATACTGCTGGCAGCAGCTTCAAACGCCATTATCATAGGCTTCCAGGTCAGACCCTCTCTTGGAGCAAGGAAACTTGCTGAAAAAGAAGAAATAGACATACGCCTGTACTCAATTATCTACGACGCCATAAATGAGATAAAATCAGCTATGGAAGGTATGCTCTCACCTGAGCTTAAGGAAGAAATTACCTCTACTGTCGAGGTAAGGGATGCATTCAAGATAACCAAGGTCGGAACAATAGCAGGATGCTATGTCAGAGAAGGTAAGATCACCCGTAATTCAAAAGTTCGTATAATAAGGGATGGAATAGTGATATATACAGGTGAACTCGGCTCCCTTAAAAGATTCAAGGAGGACGTAAAAGAGGTAAGCTCCGGCTATGAATGCGGACTCAACATTAAAAACTTCAACGATATAAAAGTTGGGGATATCGTAGAAGGATACCAGGAATTTGAAGTCAAGAAAACACTTTAGATTTTAACCTATAAGATCCTGGTATTCGTCAGGTGAAAGCAACTCGTCAATTTCCGGAGGATCGCTTATTTTAATCTTCACCATCCATCCCTTACCGTAAGGATCTTTGTTAACCAGGTCAGGGCTGTCTTCGAGGGCCGGGTTTAACTCCAGTACTTCGCCGCCAACCGGCATGAAAAGGTCTGATACAGTTTTTACCGCTTCTATGGTGCCGAATACTTCTTCCTTTTCCAGGGTCTCACCTTCAGTCTCTATTTCTATAAAAACAATATCGCCAAGCTCGCCCTGGGCAAAATCAGTAATACCAACATAAGCCTCATCACCTTCAACACGTAACCACTCATGGTCCTTTGTGTACTTTAAATTGTCAGGTACTTTCATATCTTTAATAGGTTTTTTGAATTTATTGCTTTTTTATGTTAAGCCAAAAATAAGTTTTTAAATTAATTGAAGCAATGAAAAAGCGTTTTTTGTCATTCTGAGCGAAGCGGCCGTTATTATTTTTCCACTCCGCGGTTTATGCAGGGTGAAAGACTCTTTCAGAGGCTTCGGCTAATGAAGCAGGCGGGATTTCGTAAAACGCGAAACACGGAACAGGCCTGTTTGTAGGTTAATGAAAGGATTAGTCAGATATTTTGTTGTACCAATGACTAAAAAAATTTGATATTGCAATACTGAAGAATCTGTCTTATTTCGAGAAAAATGCCAAGTCATTATCCATCGGGAAGTCCTGATAAACAGAATTTACTGTTAAATTGTCAGAGCGTACTCTTATGTATTTACCTGACATTTTTCTCCTGAAATCACAACTGGTTTTCTTCAATGTTTGATAACAAAACCTAATTACCATGAAGAAATTATTTTATTTATTTCTGTTGGCCCTGTTTTCATTTATTTTTTTCAGAACAACAAGTTTAATAAATATTCTAATTATACCTGTTGCCTAAATTCTGGGGATAATTTATTGTTTGATTTAGTCTTGGAATTCGGAGTGAATGCTGTGAGCTCGGCAGCAAACGGGCACTGGTCTGGAGACCTGCTCCAGCAGTAAGCCAGATCCGCGCCAGCGATGGTGGGGCCTTAGCCTAAAACTATTGTATCAAAGTAAACTTCAGGCTGAACCCGAAATTGGTATTCGATGTTGTGTAGGTAGTGGCAACAAAGGGATCATTCAGGTTATGATCAAAGAAAAGCTGCAGGTTGAACCTGTCGCTTAAGACATAGTCAGCAGTTGTCCTGATGGAGAATATCCTCTGACCGGCCACGGGCTGGTTAACATCCTCTATTAATTTCCTCGATATAGTCTTATTATCCCTCACAGAGAAATCAAGCCTTACATTCAGGTCACTTGTCAAAGGCCGGCGCCGCCCTCCCGACCTCAGGATTATCTGCACATCATCAAAACGATATCCTGCCCCGATAATAAATTCATTGTTTCGGACATCCGCTATCTGGTTGTTTGCAAGGTTAAGGCTCACCGTACGCGACTTCTTCCATTCAATACGGGTAGTGAGGCTGTTTTTCCAGTTAAGATCAATATTTAAAAGAGGGCTGAACTGCTCATTTATGGTAACCACGTTAAGCTCATACTGGGGGATAAAATTGAAATCGAGATCCCGTATCCTGCTTATCCCGTCTTCACCCTCGTCATAATAAAGATTTGTGGTATACGAGCCTATGGTATAGGTACTCCTGTACTGGTGAGCTATATTTACCGAACGAAATACCCTTTGCACCAGCTCAAATTTTGACAGTCCGTCAAAATTTATTCTCCAGTTGGGCATCATGGATAGTATACCGGGGAACATATCAAGACTTACCTTCTCGGGATTTGTCTTTGAATAAGCAGCAAGAAAAGCAGGAATAAGAACTTCCCTTGATGACAGTCCGTAACCATTCTTGTATGGCCCCTCAATTGCTTCACCGGTTTCAGGGTCAATCCCGGGTTCATACCCGGGATCTGTTTCCTGTCTCTCCTCTGCCCTTCTCCTGGATATAATTACCGTATTCTCCTTAAATTTCTCGAAGGTTTCCGATACATACTCATTTTCCTCACTTATCTTTTCAAAAGCCGTTCCCCATGATAAGATGGTTATTGAGAAATTACCTGACATAACCCTGTTTCTCAGGCTGTCCGGAAAATCACCACTGGAGTTGGCCCGGTAATATGCCGATTCTGATTGTGCAAACCTGCGATCGGCTGTAAGATCAATGCGCATTCCGGGGAAAGGTTCCATGGTACTCCGGATGCTGAATGTTTCATTCCTGTTTGAAACAGCAGCAGTATTCAGTATGGTATCGGTAGTTATCCAGTCATTCCTTAGTGCTTTCTCAAAGAAATCGGGGTCATTATAACCTGCGATGAAGGACCATCCCGGTGCATATACATCATCCGTCCGTGTCATTCCAAGGTACTGTGATTCAGGGGTAAAACCAGGCAGCATCTGGCCCTGGCCGACAGAATAGGTAGCCGAAATTTTACGTACTCCCATTAATGCTCTCACAAAATATTCGCCGGCCACTATAAGGGGATTTCTCCTCTTCTCCACCTGTGCCTCTATTTCCACCCTTGCATTTTCAACATCCTCGGAAGCGGTAAAAATTATTTTACTGTTTGTTTCAATCTCAACCTTCCCCTGTAATTCAGTACCGTCAGGCCTGAACATCTTCACTTTAACATCACGGGTATTGAGGTCATGATAAATATTCCTCCCTGTGTTTGCAATCAGATCCACCCTGTCGCGTTTATAGCTAACTGTTCTATACTCCTTCTGCATCCTTTCGGCTGCGCCCGGCCTGGTATTTCTTTCAATATTCTTCAGGAAATCAGATTTATTGTACAGGTTTGTCAGGTTAGCCTGAGCTGTAAACTGACCTGTGCTTGAATTTTTTATGGTATTGCCAAGGTTTATATTGAGACTGTCGGGGTACAGCGGCCCTGCAAGCCAGTCATAACTGGCACGGTATCTCAGGTTACCGTTCAGCCAGCTCAGAAGTGGTAATTTATTGACAGGGATATTATAATTTACATTTATTATATGGTTGTAATGTATATTCCTTCCAAAATTGCGCAGGTTAAACAGAACAGAGTCCTTCCAGGCCTGGTACCTGTCACTGTATCTTTCCCTGTCCACTCCACCTGCCGGTTCATCAATCCGGGCGATATTGGTGGCAGTAAAATCAACCTTGAGCTGTTTGGTAATATCATATTCCACATCATAGAAACGGGTCCACTCGAAATCTTTTCTGAAAGTTGGTTTTATCTTGATAAAGTCATTATTTATATTTCTTGTCTTTACCTCACTGTAGTACCTGCTGAGATCGGTTCTTACACCCACGTGCCTTGGCAGCAGGTAGAAGTTAAAATCCCTGATAAGCCTGAATGCCTGAGTCCTGAAGAGTTTGATATTCTGGAATGGTGTAACGTTTTTTGGGTCGGTGTCAAAATTATAATTTATCCCTCCCCGGTAATTCTTTTCCAGGTTGATCTCGGTGTTTATATTAGTCCTGTATATCTCGTTAAATGTATAGTTGACCGAGAAGTTCGAGATATCCCAGGGGTAAGACTTATCTTTTTGCTTATTTATCCCTGCATTACTTACCGTAATTGTCTTTCGCCGGGTAAAATCTTCTGCCATGGTTTTCAGCGAATCTCTCTTTTCAGGCTCCATATTTTCCAGTGCATCCTTGAAAAGGATGTCGGGGTCAAGGGGATTATACTGGGGCTGTATCCGGCTTTCCGAATAACCCACATATACAGGTAGTCTTACCCCGGCTTCTTCAGGAAAAAACCTTCCGAGTTCAAGATTTGAGGAAACATCATATTTTGTAATCTGCTCCTTGCTCCTTTCATTAACCTTCATATCAAGGCTGCCGAATCCCGGGGTACTTGTCTGGCCAACAAGGTCAATTGTACCCAAGTTAGCCAGCCTTGTTTGCATACGCGCATTGGCAGCCCATCCTCCCTCTTCGTTGAAATCGCTCAATCTCAGCTCATTAACCCATATCTCGCCTGATTTTGGCATACCATCATCATTACCTGTATTCCTTGTTTTAATAGGATTCCGTACACCTATCATAATTACTCTCACATTACTCAGGTTAGGATTGCCCGAAACACTTATTCTTGCATTTTCATGCGGATAGACATACGTATCAGTCCTGGAAAGAGATGATCCCGGCCGGTTAAGCTCTGCATTACGGGCTTTTTTAGCCTCCTGGAACAGCGACAGGTCAATATTAAAACTGTTTTCTTCAGGCCATACCATTGCCCTGTCTTCATCATTATCCTTGTTGTAATAACCCGGGGGCGTCAGTTTAAGCGGTAATTCGTACTCGTAAAAGTTACCCTTATAATCGGAGCCGATTCGTATAAAAACTGTCAACTCATCATCCAGGAGCGGTTCACCGATAATTTCCTCCCCATGAACTTCCATCCTCAGTTTCCTGTACTGGCGAATATCAAGATTAACATTTTTGAAAGCTGCCCGGGCATCACCGTCTTCCAGATTAAGAACCCTCAGAACCATCGACTGTTCATTCAATTGCCTGAGTTGTGGATTGGAAGGATCAATAATCCTGTCGAAACCAGGGGGAAGCACATAATTCACAGGTTCTTTTCCGGCATTTTCCTCGATACTAACAGAGCTTATCTCAAAGCTGCCATCTTCAGGTTCAGGCACACTTACTCTTTCGCCTCCCTCAAGAAATGAAATATTATATTTACGCCACTCAGCGCGTACCAGGTCAAGCTTTGCCAGCCTGAGGATAATATCTTCGTTGAATCCCTTCATAAACATTCGCATAAACCTGATAGACTTGAAATCCCGGATATTCCCTATTGTCTTTAAATAATCTGTGACAGGTATTTTAAACTGGTACCATTTAACCGTTGATTGTTGCCCGTTGGCAAAGGTTGCCGAATACTCTATCTCATCAACAATATAATTCTTACCCACTTCCATGTCTTCAGGTCTCAGGCTCACCCTGTACTGGTAATAGCTCTCCGTCTCACTGAGGGTATTGTCCCTGTTTATATCTTCCATATCCGGCATGGTGGATCCACTTGTCGGGTAATTCTCCTGACTCATCTCCGAAGTAGGTGAATTACCGTCCATGCCATTATATTTTTTATACCGTTCAAGTATGTCAAGCTGCTGGTTGTCATAATCATATCCCCTGAAATAATGAAAATCATCATTCGAAGGGTCCTTCAGAATATCAGTGAACACATTCTCATCAACCAGACCTTCAACTTCCTGCAGGTATTCACTGAAGAAGTATTGTTCATCCTCATTTGAAAGGCCGTCGAGTCCGACATCCTGGTATTTTCTTGATTCAGGATTATTATCAAAAGCGTGCACCACTGCCTGCACGGTTGGCACCCTTCCCCATGATGTGGTATCTACGTTTGCTTCTTCAGGTGAACCAGGAAGGCCATTCTCGAAGGATTTCCTTGAATCACGAAGGATATCCTCTGAAATATTCCCAAGGTTAATATAGAGATCTCCTCCGTCATGATCGGGATCCTCGTTAAAGGGATCCATCATCCAGAATTTAATATACTGGATATTTGCGGTCTCGAAGTCGCTTGTCAGTATTTCTCTCATGATGCCTCCCCACCGGGTCTCCGGATCATTGAGCCGGCCCTGCTGGTTTATACCGGATGAATATGCTGTCGGACCTGTTTCATAATTATAAGGGCCTCGCTCCTCCGGGTAAAAGGCCAGGTTAAGAACAGCAATATTTGTTGGGATGCCTGACGGACTTTCTTTAAAAGGGAATAATTCATTCTCATATATCTCCCTCACGAAATGGCTCGACTGAAGATCGGGGTTATTCTTTATATGTTCAGGTGTTGTTGTTCCATTCCTGAGAAAGAGCGGATCAATTACGTACCAGCTCAGCTTTGACCTGTTGAAACCACTTCTCAGGTCATTGTTAAGCCTTGCTTCAGGAAACAGGTCATCCTGGCCCTGGGGCACACTCGACAGTACCCAGGCATTATATGTCTTCATGTCAAGAGGTATCTCACTGGCTTCAAAATCATCAATATACGAATTGCCTGCAGAGCTTATGGCCCTTGAATGCCCAGGTATAAGATGGGCAAATTCACCAAAAAAAGTAATTGATGACGGGTCCTTTGTTTCAATAAAAGGCAGAGCATCAACCATTTTAGTAAGGAACTGCGATTCCGACCTGTATGAAGTGTTTAAACCCAGGATGGTGTTTGATATTGGTTCCTCGCCAAAATTTACCTTTTGTGTATACGGTCTTTCGGTAAGGTGAAGAACGGTTCCGCCGATATTAAAATCATCGGATATCCTGTAATCGAGATGTGTACCCACCAGTGTTTTGGTCTGGAAACCAAAGAACTGGTTACTCTCTAGTGATACCTGGATTGGAGTTTCCGATTCAATCAATGCGGGATTGATAATTTCCACCCTGCCCGCATTATAATCTACGGTAAAGTCCACATTCTCTGTCAGAGGAACACCCCCGGCTGTAACCTTAACACCACCCTGGGGAATATTAACGGCATTCAGGTATATCTCGGATCCTGAAGCCGAGGAATAAGTACCTGATATTTTAAATTTATTCTTTTCAGCGCTCTGCACTGCTTTTGTCTGTGTTGAATCATAGAGTTCCTGGAAAACATATTTTTCGGCAAGTGCCTGGTTTGTGAATTTACTTTTCAGATGGCTGCCGAAGGGTTCCAGCACAGGGAATATCAGCCGGCCTTTTGATGGTTCAATCGTTAATCCTTCAACATAGTCAAACACACCGTCAGGTTCCCTGTCGAGCTGGCCGTTCAGGTTATCCAGTTCCATCACCTGCAATAATAACTGGTCACTCAGGTTTCCTTCAGGGATGTAATTTATTGAATTCCCGGTTTCGTCATCCTGGTAAAGTATATGCAATTCAAAATCTTTTCTTTCTATCTGGTATGCTCCAAGGGCATAAATATTTTTCATCATCAGGTCCCATGTTGGCAGGCGTGGCGTAAGGTTAGTCCCTTTGAGCAATTTGAGGTATAATACGTCAGGAGCACTTATCCCGTCAGTGGATAATTCACCAACCTTAAATACCTGGCCGTTCATAGTATATTCATATGCCACGGCAAGTATTTCATCATTATTAAGGGCCACATTCAGTGATACATATCCCAGTTGCCTGTTTACGGTATATTCACGTTCCGTCAGTTTCCTTGCATTCTCAATTTTTTCATAATGGGTTCCTATCTGGAAATCCTGTGCTATAGGATCGAATGAATCGGTTATCTTATCAACATCCCGGGTATCAAGATATGCGGATGTAAGCTGTGAATAGAGGTTATTGACAGTATTATCGGGATATGGAGGGTTGCCGGGTACTGCCTGAAAACCGGGTACTTCGTTATATATGTGCTGCTCACCCTCGGCAAGGTCCATTAAGGCCAGGATATTCCTTGTTTCCTCAAAGTTGCTTGTTTTATTAGTTATCCAGACTTCTATCCTTTCAATATTTATACCCGAGCTTATTACGGGTAAATTTCTCATTGCATTGTCATAAATATTCCTGAAATAATGAGACAGGAAGAAATGCTTATTCGCCTCATACTCATCTGCACTCACCTCAAAGTCGCTTAGTTGGGCCCCTCCCTTCACTTCCAGTGTTGATGATTCACCCTTTTGCTGCGAGAAAACGCTCGTCACCGTAAGCCTGCCAAACTGCAATTCTGTCTTAAGCCCGAAAAGGCTGTGACTGCCTGTTATAAGTGTTCCCGGCAGGGGAAGGGTAACATCACCAGCTTCAATCTTCTTAATAATTTCATCCTCATCGCCCGAATACTCAAGCCTGGTCCTGTTCTCAAAATCAAACATGGCTTCGGTATTATAATTGATGCCGAGCTGCATTTTGTCACCTATTGTTCCGGTAACATTCATCTGAATCTTTTCCTGGAAATCAAAAGTAGGTATGGTTCTGAGTTTTTCCGAAAGAGTGGGATTTTCAGTCCTCGATATATTCAAGCCAAAGATCAATTCAGCTGAACCCTGGGGTATGATATTTATTGTATTTGATCCGAAGATCTTATCAAATGCCTCACCCCCGAACTGTATCTGTGGTATCAGTGAGCCCCTTGCCAGTGCCTCATCCCCTAAGAATTTATACCGCCAGTAGTCCCTGATAGACTGCTCGAAAATAAAGTCATAATATTCATCCGGGCTCATATAAACCGGTTGTCTGAAGTCGAGATTCCCTACCTTTTCGTAATAAATATATTCGTTATTCTCAGGATCATATACTACTGTACTGGAAAAATTTGACGGCATGTCAAGTGTCAGTGGAGAAATTATCTGTTTTTCCCATGGTATACCTGTTCTGTCTTTAAAGGGATATCTAAGGTTTCTTGTGGTGTCACGACTGACATCCTGGCCATTCAGCATTATTCCCGGGAGGAAACAAATGACAAAGAAGGCAATAACAGGCAGGTTAGTGCTATATACGTACCCGGATCTCAATCAATACCAGTTTCGTTCGGTTCTACAAAATTTTTAAGGCTTTCTTTATCATTTGCTCCACTGTAAGATCCCTTTCTTCTCTCAGAAGTTTGTCAAGGGTCCTGTTGACGGAGTTTTTCGGAAAACCAAGCATCACTAATGCTGTAAACGCTTCTTCCCTTATAGTATTGCCTTCATCCGTAAATATTTCACCTGCATCAGCAGATTTACCAACTTTGTCTTTAAGATCCACTATTATTCTCTGGGCTGTTTTTGCTCCTATCCCCTTAATCCCTTTCAGCATGCCAACATCCGATTGCATAATTGCTTTTTCTATGCCTGAGGCCTCTACGGAAGAAAGCATCATTCGGGCCGTATTTGCGCCCACTCCTGACACAGAAATAAGTAACCTGAAAATATAGCGTTCCGCTTCATCAAAAAAACCGAAAATCAGATGTGCATCTTCCCTTATTATTTCATGAACAATGAGTTTGCATTCTTCCATGTGCTCCAGCTTTGTATAGGTAGAGAGGGATATGTTCACAAAATATCCCAGTCCGCCCGTTTCAAGTACTACATAGGTAGGTGTAAGGGATGTAATTTTTCCTTTAATATATTCTATCATACAGTGTCTATTGTGTTATCCTCATCCGGGGGCAGTTCATCGGGTATTTCAGCTCTTGTATCAAGATCATGGTGTTTTAAAGGCTTACTGGTAATTTCGCGGTACATTTCCCTGTTCCTGAATATATCACATGCCAGGTATAAGGCCTTCCTGAAGGAATTTTCGGAAGCTTTACCCTTTCCTGCAATCTCATAGGCTGTGCCATGAGATGGTGATGTTCGTATTACGGGCAGGCCGGCAGTAAAATTGACTCCTTCACCCGGTGCCAGGGCTTTAAAAGGGGTAAGGCCCTGATCATGGTACATGGCCATTATACCGTCAAAATTCATATAGGCACCGGATCCGAAAAAGCCATCTGAAGGATAGGGGCCAAAGGCCAGTATTCCCTCCTGGGATACCTGATTGATAGCCGGAATAATTGTCTCAATCTCTTCATTGCCCAGCAATCCGGTATCCCCGCTGTGGGGATTGAGTGACAGCACGGCAATCCGGGGCTTCCTGATGCCAAAATCTATGATCAGGGAACTTTCCATTATTTTTATCTTTTTGACAATGCCTTCCCTGCTAAGGCTATCAGGCACTTCACGCAAAGGCAGGTGACCGGTAACCATCCCTATCCTTAAATTTTCGTCTACCATAAGCATTAAAACATCATCCACATCGAACCTGTTCTTGAAATATTCTGTATGCCCGGGAAAATTAAATGTTTCGGATTGTATGTTGTATTTGTTTATGGGTGCTGTGACAATGACATCAATTTTATTATCTGCGAGGTCTTTAACGGCTGCCTCCAGGGGTATTATGGCAGACTCTCCCGCCATAGGCGTTGATTTACCCAGTTCAACCCTCACATTATCATCAAGACAATTGATTATGTTTGCTCTTTTATGATTGGCTTCAGAAGCCTCCCTGATATTATTGAAGCTGAAATTATTTATGTTCAGCGCCTTGCGGTGGTAAGCCGCCACTTTGGGAGAGCCATATACCACGGGGGTGCAATTTTCCATTATCCTGTTATCCATCAGGGCTTTTATTATAACCTCATAACCGATACCATTTATATCTCCGTGTGTTATGCCTGCAATTATTTGTTCCTTACTCATTATTTGACCAATTTTTACTGTTCCTTCTTAAGTTCAGCCATTCTTTTAATAAAATCTGCCAGCAACCTTACCCCTGTACCTGTTCCTCCCCCGGGCCTGTAATGCTCGTCCACCTTAGATATTGCACATCCTGCAATATCCAGATGAATAAAGGGTGAAGAGGTAAAATGCTCCAGGAACTTGCCGGCCGTTATAGCTCCTGCCTTTTTATCACCCAGATTTTTAATGTCAGCAATTTCTGACTTGATCATTTCACCATATTCCTCGAAGAAGGGCATTTCTGCCAGGCGCTCATAAACAGCATTCCCGGAATCAAGAAGAAGATTGAAAATATCCCTGCCGGCATTGGTCATTGCTGCCACAGCCTGGTTTCCGAAAGCATTCTCAGCTGACCCTGTGAGAGTTGCGATAGAAATAAGCAGTGAGGGATCATAATTTTCTGCAAAACTGAGGGCATCGGCCAGGATCAGTCTTCCTTCAGCATCAGTATTTATTACCTCAACTCTGGTCCCGTCATACATGGTAATAATATCTCCCGGCACAATGGCATCGCTGCCCGGCCTGTTATCAGTTGCAGGGATGAGGCCAACTGCATGTATATTTATTGATGCTTCAGCAATGGCTGACAGCACAGCTGCCACCACAGCACCGCCGGCCATGTCAGCCTTCATATCTTCAATGTAATTCCCCGGTTTGAGGTTTATGCCTCCGGTATCAAACATCACTCCTTTACCCACCAGAACCACAGGCTTCCGGTTAACAGCCCCTTCAGGCTTCCATTCCAGTATAGTGAATGTGGGAGGATCAACACTTCCCTTATTGACAGATAAGATCCCTCCCATCCTCAATGCCTCTATCTTCTTTTTGCCATATATGTCAACCTTAACACCTGTGCTGCCGGCATACTGACTCACAATACCGGCAAAATCCTCTGCATTGAGATAATTATTGGGCTCATTAACAAGGTCTCGTGCAAAGTATACTCCCTTGCCAACAGCATTCAACCATAGCACTTCATCCGCTGTAAACTCCCCATACAGGAATATATCACCGGGATAAGCATGCTTGTTGTCTTTTCCCCCTTTCTTACTGTACTTTTTAAACTCGTAACTGCTTAAGATCAATCCTTCTGCAAAAGCAAGGGCCGACAAATTATCATGCCCTGCAGAGACAGTTATTTCTTTCTGCTTATGCTCTTTAAGTATGCTCCTTACCTTCGCGGCTCTTCTTCTCAATTCCTCATATTTTCTGTATGGCTCAGGAAATTCCTTTTCAGGTATTATTATAGTTACCTTATAATAGGAATTGATAAGTATCACTTCTTCACCCTCATTAAGGCGACGCCTTGCGTACTCAAGTTCGGTTTTTGTAAACACCGGCCAATCAGGTAATTTCTTTCCTTTGATTATTACTGCTACCGAACTCTCGGGCATTAATTCTTTTCTTATTTCTACACGTGGAAACATAAGAGGAAGATAAGATATTTTGAAAAGATGTAAAGTTAATAAAATTGATCGTATAAAATATAATCAACTACCTTTGTAAATTAATGAAAAGCAGGGATACCATAACAGAAAAGGCATTGAGGCTGGAACCCCTCCTTCATGAGGAAGCCTTAATACTCTACACGGAATCTCCTTTAAGTGAGCTTATAGCTCTGGCAAACCTGCTAAGGGAAAGGCAGGTTCCGGGAAACCAGGCCGGATGGATGATCGACCGTAACGTTAACATTACCAATGTTTGCTTCTCACAATGCACGTTCTGTAATTTTTGCCGCAGGCCGGGGGCTATTGATGCATATATTACAGGCATAGATGAGTACAGGCAAAAAATAGGGGAACTTTTTGAAAAGGGAGGAAGACAATTGCTTCTCCAGGGAGGGATGCACCCTTCCCTTGGATTAAAATATTATACCGGCCTTTTCAGACAATTGAAAAGTGAATTCCCGGAACTATTGCTCCATGCCCTTGGCCCCCCTGAAGTGGTACACCTCGCAAGGCAGGAAAAAAAGTCATTCCGCTATATACTCGAGGAGCTTGTGAAATCGGGACTTGACAGTCTGCCGGGAGCCGGAGCCGAAATACTGGTCGACAGGGTAAGGAAAATCGTATCTCCCGCAAAAGCCACCACAGAAGAATGGCTTGAGGTGATGAGGGTGGCTCACATAATGAACCTGCCCACATCGGCAACCATGATGTACGGGCACATAGAAAGTGTTGAAGAAAGGATAGATCATCTCATAAGGCTTCGTGACCTCCAGGATCAGAAACCTGAAGGTCATTACGGCTTTATTACCTTTATCCCCTGGCCCTTCCAGGACAAAGGCACAGTGCTCCTGCGTAAGTACGGAGTTCGAAATACAACTGGTATAAGTGATCACATAAGGATTATAGCAATAAGCAGGATAGTACTGAATAATATTAAAAATATACAGTCATCCATTCTGACTACCGGAAAAGATGCGGCCCTGATGACCCTTCATGCCGGAGCCAACGATCTTGGATCTGTTATGATAGAGGAAAATGTTGTGAGTGCTGCAGGGTCATCCAATATGTTCAATGCAGCTGACCTAAAGGCTATAATAAAGGAAGCCGGTTTCAATCCTGTTCTGAGAAACCAGAAATACGAACCTGTGGAGGAATAACAGAGTATTCAGTTCTTTGGTGTGACTACTACTTCTGAATCATCCGGGAAACTGATGGTATAGATAATGGCCTCAACCTGCCGCAGCAGTTCCCTTTTTTCATCATTGGGTGCATATACAAAGCCATCCAGCATCACAAAACGGTCATTCACTTCATCCTTCGTTACCAGGGTGATAAAAGGTCCTCCCATAAATCCGTTTTCAAGGGTCCACAAACCTCTCATTTCAGCATAATTTCTCTGCCTGAACCTGAAAAGCTGAAAGTCTACAGGCACCTGGTCTTCTATTGCCATATATGAACCACTAACGGGGCCTTCCACCTTTTCCCGGGTCATATTATCCCTTATTTTCATTATGCTGTCTTTATTGAAATAGTTTTTCCCTTTATGATCAAAATAATGAACAAGTATAGCCTGTGTTGTTGTTGGTGTTTCATAGGAGAACCAGAGGAAGCCCTTCTCGTCAACATCAAGCGCAAAATTGGCAGGCATATGCAGGTTCATTTTGTGTTTATCCCTCAGATTATTGAATATCATGCTATTGAGAGATTTTTTATATACCGATATCCACCTGTCACGTTCCGCAATATTTAGCTTGTTTATTATTGTCTGTCCCTTTTCATCCAGGAGTTTCATCAATTCCTCGTCGTTCTTTCCCTGCAGGTTAATCATCAGTTGTAAATATGAATAGGTGTTCTCGAGAAAGGACACCTGGTTTACCTTATCCTCACCTGTCTCGACAAAAAGAACGTTCCGGTGAGTCTGGTACAGTTTGCTGAAAGCACCAGGGCTGGTATTAACCAGGTCGAAATATGGTTCAGCCTGTGGCAGCTTGGGAACGGGAGCGCCAAGGACTTCTCTTATTTTATGACCAAGAGGGCCTTCCCACTTTGCCTTATCAAGTACCACGAGTACCTCACCTGAACTGCCTGATAAATTTGGGAGTATTACCTGGCTTCCACCCGAATCACCGCATGAATTTACTATTATTGCCAGGACAGCGGACAAAATAAGTAATATTGTTTTTTTCATATACTTTCAGTTAAAAAAGCCTGCCGGGGGCAGGCTTTAGTAATTTTATTCTACCAGTGATTATTGGTCCTTAACTTTTTCTTCATCTTTCTGCTCATCTTTAGTGGCCTTCTTAAACTCTTTCATACCCTGCCCTATGCCCTTCATCAGCTCGGGAATCTTACGTCCACCAAAAAGAATAACAACCACCAGGACAATGAGAATTATCTCAGTTGGTCCAAACATGCCGGCTAGAACGTTCATAATATAAGATATTTACAATTAATAATATGTACAAAGTTAATTAAAAAAAAGCTATTTCCTCAATAAACGCAAAATATCATTGCCGTTTGCATATATCAGAAGGGAAATAAGTATTAGCATCCCTGCCAGCTGTGCATATTCAAGGAATTTATCACTGGGTTTTCTTCCTGTTATTACTTCATAAAGCAGGAACATTACATGCCCTCCGTCAAGTGCGGGTATTGGCAAGATATTCATTATTGCCAGAATTATGGACAGGAAGGCCGTGAGGCTCCAGAAAGCCTGCCAGTTCCACATGCCCGGGAAAATACTGCCAATGGTAATAAAGCCACCAAGTGATTCATATGCCTTGGTATCCTTTGAGAATATGAGTTTAAACTGTTTCAGGTAATCCTTCATTGTTTGAAATCCCTTTGATATACCTGCAGGTATCGATTCAAAGAAGCCATATCTTACCGTTCGCAATTCCAGAAGCCCTTCTGTACTCCTTACAATTCCAAGCATGCCCTCTTCGGTGGTCTTAAGGCCTATGGCCAGACTGTCATCCCCCCTGAGGATATTAGCTGTGATCTCCTTCCCTTGCTTATCCGACAGGTAATGCACATATTCATCGTTGAACCTGAATTCCCTTCCGTCAATTCCGACGAGCTTATCCCCCACCAGTATACCCGCTTCCCTTGCAGGAGATTGTTTCATAAAATCTGAAACCACAAAGGGCATAAAGGGCATGCGGGCATCAATTCTTCCCTGTCCTTTTATGATAGCAGGAATAAATTTCCTGTCAATATCTATTTCCACCAGTTGCCCGTCTCTCTCCACTGTAATCTGTTCCCGCTCGTTAAGTATTATATCAGGAATTATTTCGTAGAAATTTTCAATATACTTACCATCAACAGACACTATTTTATCACCATCCCTCAAGCCCATCTCATGCCCGACAGAATCAGTGACTATGCCATATTTCACATTTTCTGTCGGCAGGTATGTTTCACCCCATGAAAAGAGCACTATTACGTACAGCACCATTGCAAGGATAAAATTGAAAAATACACCTCCCAGCATAATTATAAGTCTCTGCCACGATGGCTTGGACCTGAATTCATATGGCTGGGGAGCTTTCTTCATCTGTTCACGGTCCATTGATTCGTCGATCATTCCTGCTATTTTCACATATCCCCCCAGGGGCAGCCACCCTATACCATATTCAGTTTCACCCTTTTTGAATTTGAACAGGGAGAACCAGGGGTCAAAGAAAAGATAAAATTTCTCCACCCTCGTTTTAAACAACTTGGCAAAAAGAAAATGACCCATTTCGTGGATAATAACTATCACGGAAAGGCTCAGTATAAATTGCATTATTTTTATCAGGACCGTCATTTCACAACTATTTTTTGAATATACTCCCCGGCAGCTATCCTGCTAAACCTGTCTGTTTCCTCAAGGTCTTCAATGCCCGGGTTCTGTATATATTTCATACCATCCATAATTTTTTCAATCACCCCGGTCATTTGCATAAAACCTATTCTCTCATCCAGGAAAGCCTCCACGGCAATTTCGTTAGCAGCATTCATTGCACAGGGTAAATTTCCTCCTTTTTCAAGGGCTTTATAAGCGAGTGCAAGATTACGAAATTTTTTTGTATCGACCTCCTCGAAAGTAAGCTTATTGAACTGCCTGAAATCAAACCTTGGAAGATCAGTACTCATGCGGTTCGGGTAGCTTAGGGCATATATTATTGGCAAACGCATATCGGGCAGGCCAAGCTGTGCTTTAATTGAGCCATCAGAAAAATGAACAAAGGAATGAATTATTGACTGTGGATGAATTATTACCTCTATCTGGTCAGGGCGTATGTCAAAAAACCATTTGGCCTCTATAACTTCAAGTCCTTTATTCATCATTGAAGCCGAATCAATGGTTATTTTGTTTCCCATTGCCCAGTTTGGGTGTTTTAAAGCTTCCTCTGGCCTCACATTGCAGAGCCTGTCAATTGAATAATTCCTGAATGGACCCCCTGAGGCGGTCAGGGTGATTTTTTCAACAGGATTGTCCGATTCTCCGGTAAGACACTGCAGTATGGCTGAATGTTCCGAATCGACAGGTATAATTTTTACACCATGTTCCATCACCAGCCCGTTGATAATCCCGCCGGCTACTACCAGGGTCTCCTTATTCGCCAGTGCAATATCCTTACCTGATTCGATAGCCTTTATTACAGGTCTGAGCCCTGAAAAACCAACCATGGCAGCCACTACCATATCAATACCCGGCATGGCAATAAGCTGCTCCACAGCACTTAAGCCAGCATACACTTTTATGGGTAGCCCGGAAAGCTTGTCTTTTAATATTTTATAGTGATCTTCATTTACTATTACGACTGTATCAGGTCTGTGCTTTTTGGCCTGAGCTATCAGCCGGTCAACATTATTGTATGCCGTTAGCAACTCAACAGTAAAGTCATCAGGATGACTCTCAATAACATCCAGCGTTTGTGTGCCTATTGAACCCGTAGAACCCAGAACAGCCAGCCGCTTCACGCTTTATCTCCTTTATAATTTAGAAAAGTAAGTAATCTTCAGGATTTACAGCTTCCCCGTTATGCCATATTTCGAAATGCAAATGCGGACCCGAGGTATACAATTCACCTGAATCTCCTACCACGGCAATTCCTTCGCCTGCATGCACCCCGTCACCCGCTTCCTTAAGCAGTGTGGCATTATGCTTATAAACAGAAATGAGGTTATTTGAGTGTTGGATCTGTATAACCCAGCCTGTCTCCATTGTCCAGCCGGTAAACATAACCGTACCGTCGAGTGTTGCTGAGACAACAGCCTTGGGTGAAGTAACAATGTCAGTCCCGTAATGCCTGGTGCGCGGATTAAAATGCCCGGTTACTATACCTTTTACCGGGGGGAAAAAATGAACACTCGAAAGGTTAATATTACGTCCCGCCTGATCTGCCAGGAAGGTTAAATTATACTGCTCTTCCCTTTCAACCTGCAATCTCAGTAAAGAATCCTCCTCGGAATTATTAAATGTTATCTCTGCATAATTTTCCATTGTATCCTGACCGGCTACCCTGTCTACGGGCTCTCTGCCAGATATTATTGCATTCAGGTTGGCAAAATACTGATCCCTGAGTTCAAGTTCATATTCGAGCGAATCAAGTCGAATGGCATTCATTCTAATATTACGCCTGGTGTTACCATCAGGGTAACCCGGAATCAACTCCCTGAGGTTGGTAAATGCTATAAGAACAGTTGTCAGGCCAACAACGAAAAGGATAAGAAAGACAAGCAACAGAAAACCGTTATACCTTGTCATACGCACATGCCAGACCTCTTCAAATGTTTTGTCATTGTAAATGGAAAAACGGTACTTGTCTCTCCAGTTTCTTTTCCTGGTTTCAGTCTTTGCCATAATTAAATAACCTTTACAGCTTTATCCTCACTCTGCCATAACCCATGCTTTGTACACACAGCCATTGCCGATAAATTCATTGATACCCCGGGGGCATTGATAAAAAAATCAACTTCCGCGTGGGCAGGTTTATTGCTGTATGCTCCCGATGAATACCTGGTTTCGGCAAGAAGAGTTTCCCTGTTCCATAACTGTATAGTGCTGATGTAATGATCATGATCATCAGGATGAGCGTAATTCTCTCCCATCCTGACTTTTACTTTGAAAAGCCCACCCTTTTTAACCTTATCTTCACATATAACATGAGGCATATGCCTGTCGAGGTAATCCTTCTTTACCTCCTTTTCCTCTTCTTCAATATTTGTTGCTTTGAATACGCGTGGCATGATATCCTTGTTTTAAAGATTATACTATACTTTGACCTGTTATGAACTGCAAAATTACAAATTAATTTCCTCATATTGAAGTCCGTTGTTTCACGGGGGGGGCAGGATTGAAAACTGAGGATTA
>Ga0190359_1000008_pt1 | contig 110591 bp, 112 predicted proteins | sample 48721823_MG_FD_161269 | JGI IMG/M metagenome (GOLD analysis project Ga0190359, IMG submission 161269) | Hydrothermal vent microbial mat bacterial communities from Southern Trench, Guaymas Basin, Mexico - 4872-18-2-3_MG | ecosystem: Environmental > Aquatic > Marine > Hydrothermal vents >...
TCAAGTATTGTTTGCGATTTGCAAATCAGCCAGGTAGTGAATCCCTTGAAAACTGTGAAAATGAAAGTGCCCAAATCGGTATTGTGATTTACCAGCTTCTCAAACCATTTATCTGTAGCTTCTTTTTCAAATATGAAGCTCCTTTTCTATCTGGAACAGCAAAAAAATTGTCAAGATAGTCATCAAGAGTTCCAGAACCTTCAACTTCAATGCTTTGGCCGATTATCCCCCCAACGACAAATAACTGACTATTGAGTCCCTCTGAAGAAACCTGGTCAATGTCCGGGAATTTTATCTTTCCACCTTTTCCATCCTTTGGGAGTGCTTTTAGTCTGGCTGTAATGGTTTTTATGCCATGACTCGAGTTTCCGTTTCCTTGAGTGTAATTTATACTGACATTCCCACCCAAAGCAGTTATTGAAAGAAGATCGTTTGTTGAAGCACTTAGAACTTCGCTTAAGTCCTTTAATGAGCTAATTCCCTGATTAGCTACACCACTGTTCCCATTGCCGTTGTTAAAAGCGCTGTAAAGGTCATCATAAATAAGATTCGCATTAACTGTCACATCACCAGTGACAGTGATATCGAATTTTCCTATGACTTTCTGAGCCTTATGTGGATCACTCACTTCGTCATTGTAATCAAAAACGACATCGCCATTGACTAACACGTTTAGATACTCTACGCCGTCGTAATCACCAAGATTGATTGAAAAAGATGAACCCCCGGCTTTGAAGGTAATCTGTTCTTTGTCTTCTTTTCCATCGTTGAAAGAAACATAGATAGGTGTGGATGGTGAAGGTGGGTTAACTACAAGCAAAGTGTCTTCGGTCAAAGATGATGGCAGTTGAATGTCAGCGCCCATGTCAACTGTTATTGAAGCAAGCGAACTGATTTTTTCAATAGTTTCTGATACCTCGGCAGCTAAGTATTCATCCACCGAAGTGGCGATTTTTGTGTAATCATAAGAGGAAGTTTCAGGAGGTAAAGTTAAACTCTGAGCGGCTAGTCCACCATTAAATATGTTTGCGGGATCTCCTGAGTTTACAATGGCATCTCCAAAAATTATGACTGGTCCAGCGAAGTAATCACCTTTACCGAGTTTCCCATTTCCATGGGTGGTTTTTAATTCAGAGAAAGTCCTTCCGGTACAAGCGGCAAGTACAGGTACCACTTCCGTAATTTCCGCTAAAGAAGCGTATGCATATCTTGTTATTCCGCTTCTTTCAGCAGAGGTGATCAAAAAATATCCTGCATCGGATTCGTAGAGAACCGAAGTGGCAGTAAATCCTTCGATCCAAGGTTGAGTATTTAATAATTCCCGAAATTCTAAATTATTTGTTAACAGCAAACAGCTTTGGGCTTTTAGAACGCTCAAATGCTCTCCCCACAGATAACCTTCTAAACCACCTCTATTGCTGACGAATTCGATAAAATCATTAACTCCAGACCATTCATCGTTGAAATTCAGCTTTGCATATCTATCACTGAGAAAACCAGTCGAAAGGTTGACAAGGTTTTCGCACACATTTTGTGTCAAACGGACTTTGGAATATTCTCTGGAACGAGCTAAAGTTCGGTTCAATTGCATGCTCATAGTTGTTATTATTATAGTAGCAAAAACCATTACCACTAAAGTCAATGTGAGCACATATCCATTTTTACGGTTTGTTATAGCTGACAACATAGAAGTCCTCACCCCTTCCAGTCAACGTGTCCTTTAAGGTAACTTTGATAAGGCTTATATTTTCATCGTTTCCCGGATTGGTGGTTACAATATTTTCCACCTCGAATTCATCAAACCCTAGGTCAGACTGAAGCCACTCTGTTACGGTTTCTGGAGTTATTTCATCAGTCGAAGACCAGTACATATAATAGTCGAATATCGCTGATTTCGCTGCAAACAGTCTTACAGCATGCTGATTTTCACTGGAAATCTCTTTGATGCGGTTAATTACAAACATGCTTGTAATAACAAAAATACTAACGACCAACAATGCTATTATCGTTTCGATTAACGAAAAAGCCTTTTTCAAAAGTACCTCACCGCCCCATGCGTCCTCTTGATTACACCATCATAGGAGAGGGTAGCGTCATAGGTTAACCATTGAGTATTACCGCCTATTGAAAACTGTATGTCTTCAATGTGCTCAGCAATTACAACAGTTGTAGTAGCGTTTGATCTATCTGGAAAAGCATAATACAAAGTTCTGGAGTCTTTGACAAAGAATATTGTCTTTGTAGCAACAGGTGTCATGTTCACTGAAGCAATCAAAGGAACTGTATGTTTATCAGAGAGTTCATTCCACTCTTCAGAGTTTATTGCACTCCAGTTTTCAGAAATAATATAGTCTAGAGAAGTCTGCAATTTCGTGGCTTCTTCATCGAGAATATTGGATTTCATAATTCGCCCGCTGGTGCGAATGAAAAAAACAGTAAGCACCAGTATAGTAAGAATAACTATAGATGAAATAGAAAGTGCTGCTAAAAGTTCTGCCAAAGTCATTCCTTTGCGCATGTTATCCATCCTTTTTAAAACTCATCTAAAAATATTATATACCTTCTCACCCTTTAACCGAACCAGCGAGGAGACCCCGTAAAAAATATTTTCCCAAAAGAACGTAAACCAATAGAGTTGGAAGAGCTGCGAGTAAAGCGCCCGCCATTTGCACATTCCACTCTACTACCTTGCTGCCCGCAAGATTAACCAGTGCAACGGTGATTGGTTGTTTTGTCGGATCGCTGGTTACGGTAACGGCAAAGAGGAATTCATTCCAGATATTCGTGAACTGCCATATTATCACGACCACAAAACCGGGAAGAGAGATAGGGAACAAAACCTTCCAATAAACCTTAAAGATACCCGCGCCATCTATATGGGCTGCTTCGATAAGCTCTGTTGGTACTTCCGCGTAATAATTTCTGAAGATGAGTGTTGTGATGGGAAGACCATAGATAATGTGAAGGATAACCAGTCCCCATATGGAACCGTATAGATTGATGCTCTGAAGAAATCGAATCACAGGGAAAAGAACGCTCTGGTAAGGAATAAACATGCCAAAGAGAATTAAGGTAAACAGAAGGTTAGAACCTCTGAATTTTATCTTGGAAAGCACATATCCATTTATAGAACCTACCAACGCGGAAATAATTGTAGCAGGTATAACGAGGATAAAGCTATTTTTGAGATTTGGAGAGAGCTTCTGAAACGCTTTAACGAACCCCTGAAAAGACGCCTTCAAAGGCAAAAACCACATTTTTTCAAGGCTGACTTCCTGCAGTGGCTTAAAACTCGTAGAAATCAAAACATAAATGGGAATCAAAAAGAACAGGGTAAAAATGATCAAAAGAATGTATGTGAATAACTTGCTCACCCGACTCATTTGCTCACTTCCCTTTTCATAGATGAAACAAGGTAAGGTACGATTACAACAGCCACCATGACAAGCATGACTATGGCAATTGCAGAGCCTGTTGCGTATTTGTTAGCTCGAAAAGTCGTTTCAAACATGTAGATAGCCGGAACATCAGTAACATTGTTAGGACCACTTCCAGTCATTGAATAAACTAAATCAAAAATCTTCAAAGAGATGTGACCGAGGATAATCACTGCACTCAGCGTTATAGGTCTCAAAATGGGGAATTTGATTCTCCAAAAGATCTGCCTGCTGGTTGCTCCATCAACTTTTGCCGCTTCGATAAGAGCTTGGTCGATACCTCTCAGCCCGGCAAGGTACATTGCCATGGTATAACCAGATAACTGCCAAATGGCAGCAATTATAACCGGGATTAAGGCGAGATTGAAATGAAATATTGAAACCGTACTCGTATACCAGCTCCATTGGAGAGATTCCAACCCGAGTAATTTATATAGGAGATTCATTCCCTGAGGAAATTTTGGTAAAATGCCCGGTGCGAAAATCCAGCTCCATACTGTACCCGTTACCACAAATGAAATTGCCATGGGGAAGAGAAATAAATTTTGAAAAATCCTCGATCCCTTAAGGCCCTTATCCAGAAGCACCGCTAACAAAATTCCCAGTGAAAGGCACCCCAAAATAAAAAAGAGTGTGAAGAAGAGCGTGTTCCATAGATCCGTTTGAAATCTTGGGTCTTCAAAAAGGCGAAAATAGTTTCTGAGACCCACGAAGATGTATTCACCTTTCATCAACTTTGAAAAACTATTCCAGTTGGAAAAGGACACCCTGACAGTCCAACCAATAAACCCATATACGAAGATTCCCAAAGAAATCAAGGTTGGAAGAAGAATAAAAAAGCCTAAAAGCCTTCTACGTGTTGAACCCTTTATCTGAATCACCCCCAAAAAAGAAATAATAGGGCCCTAGGGGCCCTATGAATTATTCGAGGTAATCTTCAGCAGCGTAAGTAATTTCTCTGAGCGCTTTTTTAACATCTTTTGTGGTGATATACATATTTATCGTATCGTTTAGGGCAGTCGCAAAACCTTCAGGAGCTGCGGAACCATGGATTATGGATGGGCAAAGGGCATTTGTTGCAAAGTCATTCATTGACCAGGTAAGATAGTCATCATAAAGGCTCTTGTCAGCATCGATCCTTGCCGGAATGGATCCTTTTATCGGGTTAAAAGTATCCTGTCCCTCCACAGAAGAAATTATCTTCAGCCATTTGATGGCATTTTCTCTGTGTGGAGCGTTTTTCGGTAGCCCAAAAGTGTCCGTTACGACCATGAAGGAGCCTTTGGTGCCTGGAACCGTCATCCAGCCAAATTCCTTTCCTGGAGTCCAGCCAAGAGTCTTCAAATAGCCTTCTGCCCAATCTCCCATTACATTGAAAGCCGCTTTGCCCTCAAAAACAAGCAATGTCGCATCCTGCCAGGTGAGTGAGGCATGATTTTCGTTTATATAATTCATGAGTTCTTTGAAAATTTCAAGGGCTTCCTTAACACCCTGGTGGTCGAAGGAAGTTCGACCATTCCAGAGGCCATTGTAGTTGTATGCGCCAAGAGTCGAAAGAAGAATATCTTCAAAAAGATGGGTGGCTGTCCACTTGTTTTTATCACCCAGGGCAAGCGGAACATATCCTGCGGCTTTTATTTTCTTGAGTGCTTCGATAAATTCTGGCCAGGTTGCTGGGAGTTCTTTGATACCCACTTCCTCAAGTATTGCTTTGTTGTAGAAAACGACATTACCCCTGTGAACATTTACAGGAATAGAATAAATTTCGCCATTGTAACTGCAAATTCTCAAGATATCAGCTGGAAACTTATCCTTTATTCCCCATTGTTCCAAAAGCCCGGTAATGGGTTCCATCATACCGGTAACAACATAGGTGTCAATTAGCTCCATACCACCATGTACCTGGAAAGAATCAGGCGGATTGCCCCCAAGCATCCTTGTTTTCAACACAGCTTTTGCGTTAGTTCCAGCACCACCTGCTACAGTAGCGTTGATGATCTCAACGTCTGGATAGTACTTGTGGAAAACATCGTACAATGCAAGTAGTCCTTCTTCCTCACCTCCACCGGTCCACCAGCTAAAAATCTCCAGCTGGTTGCTGGCAAATGCTGCATAAGAAAGTAGCAAAACCACCAAAATCACAAGTACCTTCTTCATTTCAATACCTCCCCCTTTCTGTTTTCCCCGGTTGGGGTTTCCAAAATTAAGTATACTTAAAAATTAGTTGCAACCAAAGAGTAACAACGACTTGTCACAACATTTTTACAGAAAGTAGCGTTATGATTGGATGTTTGCTCTAAAAAGAGAATTAGGCAGGAAAAATTGTATAATAGTCTGGGAGGTGTTCAGGTGAATTACAGAGCAATAATGATCGGTGAAGAATTGAAAGAGCTCGATGCCTTTAATTGCTTTTCAAGCATATATGAGCTTGATTTTGATTATCTGGTGAATGTTGGAAAAGATCTACCCACATTGTTGTTCATAGATGGAGCTTCCTATGATGAAAAAGTGTTGCAAGACTGGCTTTACGCTTTTACAAATATAATTCTCATAAATAACAACCCTATCAGGGCTTTCATACTCAAAGGCTATTCTGAAGAGATTCATTTATTCAAAGGTTATTACAGAATAGTTGGAAGTCCGCGAAGTTCAAGACAGCTTGTTCAAGAAATCATCAAGCGTATTGATTCACAGCTATCCAGAATCGTTGGGGAGAGTAAGAAAATCGTAGAGCTGAAAAAGATGCTGGTGCTTTCAATGTTTTATGATGGAAGCGTTATGATACTGGGTGAAACGGGAACAGGAAAAAACCTCTTAGCTGAGGTAATGGCTGAATTATCACCACGATGGGACAGACCCTTCTATTCTATGAATTGCGCAGCTATACCAGATACCCTTTTGGAAAGTGAGCTCTTTGGTTACAAGAAAGGAGCTTTTACCGGTGCAAATACGGAAAAAGCTGGGCTTATAGAACTGGCAAATACTGGAACGCTTTTTCTCGACGAAATTGGCGATATGCCTATGAACCTCCAGGCAAAAATATTGAGTATTACCGAAAATCGAGAGTATTTTAAAATAGGTGCTACACGACCTAAAAAAGTGGATGTAAGGTTTGTTACAGCAACTAACAGAACAGATGATACCGCACTTAGAAATGATCTTCGCTTCAGATTATCGGCGATAAAAGTCGAGCTTCCCCCATTAAGAGAGAGGAGAGGGGATATTCCGATTATATTTGACAATGTGCTCAGAGAAAAAGGATATTTGCTTACTTTTGAGAGTTTACCCAAAGAACTAAAGGAAATTTTCCTGGAATATGATTACCCAGGGAATATTAGGGAGTTACTCAATATGATTGAGGAATACCTCGCCGTGAACGCTGTGGTTTGCATGACAACAACTAAAAATCTCGAAGAACTCACGCGTTTATTAGCCGAAGAGGCGAAAATCAAATATATTACAAAAGGGCTTACTTACAAGGAGTTTTTAAACGATTTGCATAGGCGTATAACTAAAGAACTACTTGAACAACGTACAGAAAGCCTTAAAAACGATATAAACCTCGTTTCTAAAGAATTTGGGCTAACACCCAGGCGAATTCGTGATTTAATTGGAGAGTTCGGACTGAAGTGAGCCCTAAAGCGATTTCTCTCTCCACTCTGTTATGATACCTATAACCGAAGGTCCCAGATGCGTTAATACAACAGGTTCTATTGTTGATACAAAAGTTTCTACATTGTTGAAGTTGCTTTTTAGTTTTTTAAGTAGGAGCTCACTATCATCCGGACGATTCACGCTGAGTATTCTCACACTTTTCAATTCATGCCTTGCCATAGGCATAGTAGCGAGGGAGAACAATTTTTCGAGAAGCTTCTTGTTCCCTCTGATCGTTCCAGCTGCTTTCAATTCTCCATCAGATAGTTCTATTAAGGGCTTCAAATTCAACAAGCTCCCGATGAGAACCTTGGCTTTACCGATTCTTCCTCCACGATATAAGTAATCAAGTGAATCAACGGAAAAAATTATCCGGACTTTTTTGTAAAATTGATTCGCATATTCGAGCAATTCTTCGAGAGGTCGCCCTTCATCTGCGAGTTTTCTCAAACTAATAGCGAGTGAACCTAATGCGTAACTCGTGAGTTTTGAGTCTATGACTTTAACTGGTATGTCAACCATTTCGGCTGCAACCAGAGCAGAACTGTAGGTACCACTCAATTTTGCCGAGATAACGGGAACAAGAATACAATCACACTCTGCCTTGATCTTTTCAAACACTTCAAAAAAGTCATTTGGACTTGGCTGTGATGTAAGTGCGGAAAAAGAGCTATCGAGCATCTCTTTACTATATTCTTTTGGGTCGATTTCAATGGCTTTAGTGTACTTGCCATCTCTGTTGATATAAAGCGATACAAGGTGGATATTGTACTTCTCAAGTACCTCAGGTTCAAGAGAACAGGTGCTGTCTGTGACAATACCGCATTTCAAAATATCACCTCCCGAAGATGTAAATGCAATAAAATGCCAGCTTTAACTTTGGTTAAAACGTTCGAAATATGTACATATTAGCGAGATTAAGTACGAAAACTGTACGCAAAAAGAATATGCTGTATAATTTATTCATAAGATGAGGAGGCGATAAATTGCCAGTAAGGAAAATACATATTCCGCAGGAAGTAGAAATGAGCGAGCTCTTTGGTGAGTACGACCGCAAAGCTCGTTTCCTTCAAAGAAAGTTCGATGTTAAGTTATCTATAATTGGGAATGAAGTGTGGATAAAGGGAGAAGATTCAAAAATTATTGAAATTGTGAAAGATATCGTTGATGAGCTCATAGAAATGAACACTGACGGACATCTAGTTGACTGGAGAGAATTTGAGTACCTTGTTGAACAGCATGAAATAAAGCAAAAGGAAGAAACGGGATTCGAAGGTTACTACAAAGAAATTAAAGGGACCAGCGTTCTCACCAATACGATAAAACCTAAAACGGTGGGTCAGAAGAAATACATCGAGACTATGAGAAAAAACGATATTGTTTTTTCAATAGGTCCAGCAGGCACTGGAAAGACTTATCTTGCTGTTGCTATGGCTGTGGACTTTTTGAAATCTGGAAAGGTACAGAGAATAATCCTCACAAGGCCCGCGGTTGAAGCAGGTGAAAAGCTGGGTTTTTTGCCTGGAACACTTTCTGAAAAAGTGGATCCTTATCTTCGCCCGTTATATGATGCTCTCATGGATATGCTTCCCATGGATAGACTGAGTTATTATAAGGACAATGGCATTATAGAAGTTGTACCATTGGCCTATATGAGAGGTCGAACTCTGAACAACTCTTTTATTATACTTGATGAAGCCCAGAACTCCACTTATCAGCAGATGAAGATGTTTCTAACAAGAATAGGCTTTAATTCACGAGCTGTTGTCACCGGCGATATAACCCAAATAGATCTTGAGAGGAATCAAAATTCCGGGCTCGTATTAGTTCAAAAAGTGCTGAAAAACATAGATGGGATTTCCTTTGTGTACCTTACTGAACAAGATGTTGTGCGAAATCCGCTTGTGAAGGAAATAATAAAAGCGTACGACATCTACGAAAGAGAGGAAAGAAGTGATGAAAAAAGGGATTAAAAAGAAAAGTCGTGCAAAGTCCTTTGAATTAGAAACCATCACCAATTATCTGCTCTTTCCAATCTTGATGGTGCTCCTGACGAATGTGTTTTACCTTAATTGGCCATCGAATCCCTTCATATCTTTTACTGGTTCTATAATTTTCTGGTACCTTTTTGCCGAAACCAGTTTCAAGCGTAGCAATTATTTCAAACTGCACAGAACATACAGATATGTCGCTTTTTCTGTTATAACAATGGGAATTATTCTCAATGCGGCGTTTTCTTATTTCTTGTCTCCGAACTATGTAGTGAGCCTTTCACCGATTTTTCTTTGCGTAACTATTTTGACCATTTTAATGGGTTACGAGGAAGGTCTGGCTTCCGGGCTTTACCTTGCTTTTATGACTACTACAATCAACAACTTTTCCATTGAGGATTTTGTCATTCTTTCAGTAGTTGCGCTTTTCTCAGCCCTTTTAACCCGGAAGATTCTAAGGAGGATAAACATAGCACGTGCCGGGTTTGAAGTAGGTATAATATTTCTATCGATAAGGATTATCGACTATCTTTTCAATATGAAATTCAATACAATGGATTTGGCATTCTCGTTTTTGAATCCGGTAATATCTTCTATAATCGCTGTGGGTATTATTCCATATATAGAATACGTAAGCAGGATATATTCGGATGTTGGTTTGTTGGAGCTTGGAAACCTATCTCACCCGCTCTTAAAAGAACTCTCTTTGAACGCTCCCGGCACTTATTATCACAGTGTGGCTATTGCCAACCTTGCTGAAGCAGCTGCAGAGATGATTGGTGCGAATGCCGTATTAGCCAGAGTCGCATCGTATTTTCATGACATTGGCAAATCCAGAAGGCCACAGTATTTCACAGAGAACCAGCGTGAAATCAATCCCCATGATGGCTTAACGCCTTCCATGTCGAGTCTTGTTATCAGCGAACATGTTAAGCTCGGTGTGGAGCTGGCGAGAAAATATAGACTCCCTCTGCTGGTTGAGGATATTATCAGGGAACATCATGGTACACGTGTGAAAAAGTATTTTTATCACAAAGCGAAAAGCTTTGGAGATGCAAATATTGAAAATTTCAGGTATCCAGGTCCCAAACCTCAGTTTAAGGAATCGGGAATAATTATGCTGGCAGATTCTGTGGAAGCTGCTTTTAAGAGCCTTAAAGATCCATCACTTGGGAAGATAAAAGAACTGGTGGAAGATATTGTAAACGGTATTTACAATGAAAGGCAACTTGATCAAAGCGGTCTTAATCTCAGCGATCTTGAAGAGATAATAGATGCCTTTACTCGTGTATTGGTAAACACCAGTCAAAGCCGAATTGAATATCCCAAGGAAAAGGTGGAAAAGGTGGTGATTTCTGATGAAAATCGTAATAGAAAACCGAACAGCAAAGATAATCGATCTTGAAAAGCTTGAGAATTTGATAAAAAATGTAGTTGTCAATGAATTAGGGAAAGAACCTGATTCCGAACTGGATATTATGCTCACTAACGATGCCGAAATTGCGAGCTTGAACGCAAAATATAGAAAAAAGGAAGGTCCTACCGATGTCCTTTCCTTTGAGTATGGGCTTGATGAGGATGTTATTGGGGATATTATGGTTTCTCTGGAGACCATTGAACAGCAGGCAAAAAGCTACGGAAACAGTTTTGAAGAAGAACTAAGTTTGATGTTGATTCATGGTTTACTGCACATTTTGGGTTATGACCACGAGGCTGATGATGAAGAAGCAAAGGTGATGTTTCAGCGTCAGCAAAAATACTTTGATAAATTCGTTAAGGAGGGATAAAGTGTCAGTAGTTAGACCTTTCAAAGCGGTAAGACCAAAACCCGAATTGGTAGAGAAAGTAAGTTGTCCTCCCTACGATGTTGTGAGTTATGATGAAGCGAAGGAATATGGCAGAACACCTGAAAGCTTCATGCACGTTATTAGGGCGGAAATAGATCTTCCATCTGATGTTCCGCACTATGGTGAACCCGTCTATGAAAAGGCACGAGAAAATCTGGTGAAAATGATGGAATCTGGGATTCTCGTCATGGAAGAAAAACCTGCGTATTATATTTACTGGCAGAGAATGGGAGAGCACACTCAAACAGGTGTAGTGGGTTGTGCTTCAGTGGATGAGTATCAATCAGGAGCTATAAAGAAACATGAACTTACCAGGCAGGACAAAGAAGATGACAGAGCAAGACACGTGTACACTGTTGGCGCAAACACGGGACCTGTTTTTCTCACTTTCAGGGCTGAAAAGGATTTTGATAACCTCCTCAAGGAATTAACGACAAAATTAAACCCTCTTTATGATTTTACGGATGAAAAAGGTGTTCAGCATAAAGTATTTCCTGTCTATGAACAAGAGAATATAGAGAAAATCAAAAGGGCATTTGATAGAATTCCTGCACTTTACATAGCCGATGGACATCATAGAGCTGCATCGGCTTCAAGGGTAAGAGAACTAATGAAATCAAAAAATCCCAATCACACCGGGGAAGAAGAATATAACTATTTCCTCTCAGTAATCTTTCCACATTCTCATTTGCAGGTCTTGGATTACAATAGGGTTGTTAAGGATCTCAACGGTCTTGCAGAAGGTGAATTCTTTGAAAAGCTGAAAGAGGCTTTCGAGATAGAACTTGCTCCAACCTCTCATTATAAACCCTCTCAGAAACATGAATTTGGTATGTATCTGTCAGGCAAGTGGTATGTACTGCACGCCAAAGAAGGTAGTTTCAATGTTTCTGACCCAGTAGCAAGTTTAGATGTTGCCATACTCCAGGAAAACCTTCTTAAGCCCATTCTTGGAATTGAGAATCCGAGAAAGGATCCGAGGATAGATTTTGTGGGTGGTATAAGAGGACTGAAAACTCTTGAAGATAGAGTAAACAACGGATGGGCAGTGGCATTTGCCATGTATCCCACTTCTCTTGAAGACCTCATGGAAGTGGCTGACAATGGAATGGTTATGCCACCAAAATCTACGTGGTTTGAACCTAAATTGAGAAGCGGGCTTTTTGTCCATTTAATAAAATGAAAACCGCTGTGCTGATTGTTGCTGGAGGAGAAGGGAAGCGTTTTGGCTCCCCTCTCCCTAAGCAATTTGTGAAACTCTCAGGAAAAGAAATTTTTATAAGGTCTGTGGAGCTCTTTTTTTACTCCCCATTTGTTGATCGGGTGGTGCTTATATTGCACCCAGCTTGGATTGAAAAAGGAATTGCGCTCCTGAAAAGCTATGGGTTAAATGGGGTAAAAGTGGTTCCAGGAGGAAAGAGCAGGCAGCAATCAGTGTTCAACGGTTTAAATACATTACGACTATTCAATCCTCAAAGGGTAATGATTCACGATGCAGCACGTCCCCTTTTTAACGCAAAACAGATTGAAGAGATATTGAAGCTCGTTGAGCCTAAGAAGGGGGTTGTTATCGCCGAAAAAGTTACCGATACTATTTACCAAGTGGAAGAGAACCATCTTTCCCGCACACTTGACAGAACAAAATTATGGAAAGCTCAAACTCCACAGTGTTTCTTCTTCCAGGAAATTCTTGAGGCGCACAAACTCGCTTTGAAGGATCATTTTGAAGAAGCAACAGATGATGCTACTCTCTACGCAAAATACGTTGGTGAGGTATTTCTTTTAAGTCCCCTTTCACTAAATTTAAAAATAACCACACAGAATGATCTTCAAATCGCCGAATTATACCTTAAAGAGCTTGGTCGATAATTTCTTTAAGAATTTTTTCAATATCTGCGCCATCGTTGAAATGAATTGCTTTTATACCAAGTTCCCTTGCTGAAAGAACATTTGCCTTTGTGTCATCGACAAAAGCAGTTTCTGCAGGGCTGGCTCCTTCAGCCTTCAGGATTGTAATGTAAAACGCCTGATCTGGTTTAGAGTAACCAATGATATTTGAGGCGTATATTCTGTCAAAGACCTCAAGGTCTTCACGATTTTGCATTATTTTATAGTGTGGTTCAATAGTATTTGTACCTGCTACTACTCTATATTTCGTTTTTAGCTTTTGAATTAAATCATAGGTTTCCTTTTTCAAAGAAGGTTTGAAGTACTTTCCCCATAGTTCTTCCGTGACCCTTATACCAGAAACATCTTGAAATCTTTTCCAGAATTCGACAGCGGATATCTTTCCACAACTCAATTCGTTTAAACCAGATAACTTCGCATACTTTATGAATTGTTCTTTGCTTATGCCCAATTCTTTAGAGATTTTTGGAGTTACATCGGCATCGTTGTAGAAAACGCCTCCAAGGTCAAAAATTACCAGCTTTGTCATCTGTTATCACTCCTATTTATGAATTCTCTTAACAGCTTTTTTGCAGTAGGTGTAGCTGCAATACCACCCTCTCCAGTTTCTTTGAGTGATTCCGGTAAAGAACGTCCAACCTTTCCCATTGCTTCGGCTACTTCATCAAAGGGTATGAGCGACTTTATGCCCGCAAGTGCCATTTCAGCCGCTGTGTAGGCAATTGAAACTCCAAAGGCATTTCTTTTCACACAAGGGACCTCTACAAACCCACCCACAGGATCACATACAAGTCCCATTAGAGATTTTAGAGCAAGGGCTGGGGCTGAATACAGTGCTTCATAATTGGTACTGTCGGTAATGTAAACTAATATAGATGAAGCCATAGCAGTTGCAGTGCCAATTTCAGCCTGACAGCCAGCAACTGCACCAGAAATGGAAGCCTTTTCCTTTATACATTCTCCAACGGCTCCTGCTATTACAAGGGCTTGACTAAGCTTAGTAATACTAACATTATCAAATCGTTTCAGGCTCAATACAATGCCAGGTACAACACCACATGCTCCAGCAGTAGGACAGGCAACTATTTTTCCCATGGATGCGTTGTGTTCTGCCATTGAAATTGCAACTTCGAGTGCATAAAGCAACCGCTCGTTGAGAAATTTTGGGGTGTAATCCCTGAGTTTTTCAGCAATGTTTCCAGTCCAGCCTGTTAGCGAGGGAACCGATTCTTTTCTGCGCTCTTCATAAGCCTTCAGCATAGCCATTATCATTTTTTTTGAGAAATCGAGGGGCTCTTTTGAGGAAGCTCCGCTTTCCAACATATACCAATTGGCAATGATTTCATACAAATCTGTGCCGGTACTTATAGCGGTATCGATAAGTTTTCTAAAATCCATAGAGATACTCCTTTTCAATTATCCACTAAGGTTGGCGATTATAGGCAAATAAGCTACATATAGCACAGGATCTAATCTATTTATGAAGGATAACAGTTCATTACCGGGCACGTTATCAAGCTCGATTATACAGGTAGCTTCATTCTTCAACCTATTCGTTCGTACCAGGAACAAATTGCTAATATTCATTCCTTTTGTACTAATAGCTTCAACGATTTTTGAAAGAGCGCCAGGAGTATCGAGATTTTTTATAATCAGTGTAGGATATATTCCAGAAATGTTCATTGGAGCACCATCGATTTCTGTTATTTCTATACAAGCCCCTCCCGTAGAAGCCCCTATTAAATAATGTGTTTCGGTGTCTGAGCTTCCCGATATCATAACTGTGTTGGGATGTCTGCCTTCAAATGAATCGCTATAAAAGGCAATATCTATACCCAAGGAACGTGCGATTTCAAGTGAAGAGCGAATTTCTTCCTGCCACTCAAAATAGCCGATAACACCGCCCACAAGTGCACGATCGGTTCCATGCCCTTTGTGGCTGCTGAACAAAGATTTGTTGAGCCTGAATTCAACTTTTCTCAGGGCTTTCCTGTTTGCCGGAATTTCGCTGAAAAGACATCTGAAGGCTCTTCCGAGTCTCACCATTCCAGCGGTATGGGAACTCGATGGACCAATGATTATGGGCCCAATCACGTCTAAAATCATCTCAAATACCTCCAAAAAAGGCGCGGGAAAACTCCCGCGCCTTTTTGTCCAAATTTATCAAAGATTGTAAAAGGAGCTTATACCAGCAAACACAGCAACTTCTCCCAATTCTTCTTCAATCCTGAGAAGCTCATTGTATTTGGCGATTCTTTCACTTCTGGAAGCAGACCCCGTTTTGATCATGCCAGAATTCGTGGCAACTGCGAGATGAGCTATAAAGGTGTCTTCAGTTTCACCGGATCTGTGTGAGATCACACAACTCATTCCACGCTTTTGCGCGTATTCTATGGTTTCAAGAGTTTCCGTTACAGAGCCAATTTGATTTAGCTTAATGAGAATAGAGTTAGAACACCCAAGCTCTACGCCCTTTTCTAATCTTTTTAGATTCGTCACGTAAATATCATCACCAACGATCTGAATCCTATCGCCAAGTCTTTTATTGAATTTGCTGAAAGCATCCCAGTCTTCTTCGTGGAAAGGATCTTCAATGCTGAGTATGGGATATCTGTTAACCAGATCTTCGTAATAAGCTATAAGCTCTTCAGCGGGCATTTCTTTTCCGTCAACAAGATATACACCCTTTTCTTCATCAAAGAAGGAATCTGCGGCACTGTCCAGGGCAATGTAGATTTCTTCCCCGGCTTTGTAACCTGCTGCTTCAATGGCCTTTATGATATATTGAATGGCTTCTTCATTACTACCGAGGTTTGGTGCAAATCCACCCTCATCACCAACAGCGGTAACATGTCCATTTGATTTGAGGAGTTTCTTGAGATTGTGGAATGTTTCCACTCCAGCCCTGAGGGCTTCTCTGAATGTATCAAAGCCCGCCGGGACTATCATGAACTCCTGGATGTCAAGGTTGTTATCAGCATGCTTGCCACCATTGACGATGTTCATAAAGGGAACGGGTAACTGCCTTGCATAAGCACCACCAAGATATTTATAGAGAGGCATGTCAAGGTAACTCGCGGCGGCTCTTGCTACTGCCATGGAGACACCAAGAATCGCATTGGCACCAAGCTTGTCTTTATTTTCAGTTCCATCGAGTTTCAATAAAGCATTGTCAAGAGATATCTGGTCAAGTGCATTCATGCCAATGATCTCGGGAGCGATTGTCTCGTTCACGTTATCAACGGCTTTGAGTACCCCTTTCCCAAGGTATCTCTTTTTGTCACCGTCTCTGAGCTCAAGTGCTTCGAACTTTCCAGTAGATGCACCCGATGGGACCATTGCACGGGCTGACGTACCGTCGTCAAGCCAAACTTCAACCTCGACAGTTGGGTTTCCCCTTGAATCAAGCACTTCTCTTGCCATTAAATCAACTATTTGAGCATACATTCAACCACACCTCCTAAAATTAATCAGGTAAAACCAATGTTCCTGTTTTCTCGCCTATTATAGCACTTAACAGACTATTGGGAACAAAGAAATTTATAACAATCACGGGTTTTTTATATCTTTGGCAAAGCGAAAATGCTTCCTTATCCATTATTTTTAGCCCTTTTTCTATGGCTTCTTTGAAGGTTATCTTGCCAATCCGGTTGGCATCGGTGTACAGTTTCGGATCTCTATTGTATACTCCATCAACCTTTGTCGCCTTAATGAGTACATCGGCGTCAATTTCAATGGCGCGGATTGCCGCAGCTGTATCTGTTGTGAAATATGGAAGCGTCGTGCCACCTCCAAAAATAACCACGTGGTTTGTCGCAAAATACCTTTCAATCAAATCGTATTTGTGAGGTTCAAAAGACGGAGAGTTGACACTGGATGAAATTGCCACTGCTTTTATCCCGTTGTTCACGAGAATTTCTTTCAGGTATATGGCGTTGATAAGTGTTCCAAGCATCCCGATTTGGTCTGCAGCCTTTGCGCGAAGTGCTGACAGTTCAGCCCCACGGAAAAGGTTTCCAGCACCGATGACAATACCCATTTCAACACCATGTTCTACAACACTTTTCAGTTCGCCAAGTAGATAATCTATCCTGTCTTTTACAAATCCCTTATTACCTTCACCACTAAAGACTTCACCACTCAATTTCAAGAGGACTCTCTTATACATATCGAACCTCCCAAAAAAAGAGGTGAGCAATGCTCACCTCCATAATGTTAATTAGAGCCGCCTCCGAGTTCCCATCTGACAAAGCGGCTTACCTGAATATTTTCACCCGTTTTAGCAATCAAGTCAACAATGAGTTCTTTTATGGTCTTGCCCTTTTCAAAAACATATTCCTGCTCAAGAAGGCAGTTATCCTTGTAAAAATTTTCCATCTTGCCTTCGATTATCTTTTCGATAACATTTTCAGGTTTACCAGAATTCTTCATCTGTTCAGCATAGATTTCCTTTTCCTTTGCTATCACATCTTCCGGTACATTTTCTCTTGCTACCCATCTTGGGGCCATGGAAGCTATTTGCAAAGCGAGTTTATGAGCAAGCTCTTTGAATTCCTCTGTTCTTGCTACAAAATCGGTATTGCAATTCAGTTCCAGCAAAACACCAAGTTTGTCATTATGATGAATGTAAGAATAAATGATGCCTTCACCTGTGGCTCTCCCGGCTACTTTGTCCGCTTTCAATGCGCCTTTTTTCCTCAGATACTCCTTTGCTTTCTCAAAATCGCCATCAGTTTCGATTAGAGCTTTCTTACAGTCGAGCATCCCTGCTCCTGTCATATCTCTCAATTCTTTCACCATTGAGGCAGTGATTTTTTCAGCCATTTTTGCTCCTCCTTTATCAGACAATTAAGTATTCTCTTTAGGATTATAACGCATGTATCACATTTGAGATTTCAAAGAAGTTAAACACATAATCCAACTATGCCTTCGCGTCAAAAATACAAAGTTTTAGACAACACAAGATCTATGATGGGAGCATTATCCGTGTTTTTTCTTGAAAGCCCGTACCACATATTCGGGAACCCAGGGTGATACATCACCACCAAATTTGGCAACTTCTCTGACAATAGTAGAAGAGATAAACGAGTATTTAGAGTCAGTCATGAGAAATACCGTTTCCAAATTCGGGCACATGGCTTTGTTCATATGGGCCATTTGCAGCTCGTATTCAAAATCAGAAACAGCTCTAAGTCCTCTTACGAGAATGGTAATTTCATTCTTTCGTGTATATTCCACAAGAAGACCGTCGAACATCTCAGCTTTCACGTTACTATATTTTTTGATGGCTTCCTTTGCCATGCTAAGACGTTCTTTCCAATTGAAGAAATAGTCTTTGTTTATATTGTTCATTATCAGCACAGTAACTTCGTCAAAGATTCTGGAAGCTCTGTTGAGAATGTCTAGATGGCCAAAGGTTATTGGATCAAAAGATCCAGGATACACCGCCCGCTTCACTTAGCATCACCCGAAGGAGAGTCACCAAGCATATCTTGTGCCTCCTCAGTATTCTGACCTGATTTTATTTTTTTAGAAAGGTCCACAATATCCTTCAATGTCATATTCCCCAATTCTCTCATCATGGCTTTGTAGAGCCTCACCCACACATATTTGACAACACAGTTAGGATCAATATCACATTCTTCATCAGATTGCAGGCAAACATAGGAATTCATTGGTCTATCGAGTTTTAAGATCACGGCTTTTAACTTTATTTCTTCAGGTTTCTTCGCAAGGGTGTACCCACCGTATCTTCCTCTTGTCGATTTAACAAAGCCGGCTTCTCTCAATTCAGCAAAAATCTTTTCAAGAAAATCCCTGGGAATATTGTTCTTTCGTGCAATTTCAGAAAGTGATGTTACTTCCTCCCCATTTTCGGAAGATGTTGCAAGTTCCTGCAATGCCCTTAAAGCATAACTGCTCTTAATCGTGAATCCCATTTTCTACACCTCATTTTCCTCTAATTCTTCGGTGCCTAGAAGGGCTTCTACAAACTCAGCGGCGTCGAAAGGTTTCAAATCATCTATGGCTTCACCCACACCAATGTATTTTACAGGTATTCCAAGCTCCTTTACAATGGCAAATACAATTCCACCTTTAGCTGTGCCATCAAGCTTCGTCAAAACAATGCCTGTTATTTCAACGGCATCCATGAACTTTTTTGCTTGAACAAGGCCATTTTGTCCGGTGGTCGCATCAATCACCAGAAGAACTTCGTGAGGAGCCTCCGGAATGACTTTTTTAACGACGCGATGGATTTTTTTGAGCTCTTCCATCAAATTATGCTTGGTGTGAAGCCTTCCGGCAGTATCAATAATCACGATATCCTTTGACTTGCTTTTTGCATGGCTAACCGCATCGAAGGCAACTGCTGCTGGATCTGCCCCCTGACCTTGACTGATAAAATCGGCACCCATTCTTTCACTCCATAGTCTCAATTGCTCAACAGCAGCTGCTCTGAAAGTATCACACGCTGCAAGTACAACCCTGTTTCCTTGTTCCACAAATAGTTTTGAAAGTTTCCCGATCGTTGTTGTCTTTCCGGTGCCGTTTACACCAACAACAGATATCACCAATGGTGGATTTTCAACAATTGGCTCAGTATGATTCATCTTCAGCAAATCATTTAGAATATCTTTTAGGGCTTCAATTGGGCTATCGTAATCACCGGATTTTTCTTTTAACTGCTCAATAACATCGCTGGCTGTTTCTACACCCATGTCAGACGTAATCAAAAGCTCTTCGATTTCTTCAAGTGTCTCTTCATCAAGCTTTTTAAATTTGAGAAGTTTTCTTACCTGCTTAAATATGGATTCTCTTGTTTTCTTCAATCCTAGCTTCATTTTTGAAAAGATTCCCATTATCTTACCTCCAGAAAATCTCCTTGGGCATATTCGTCCAAGAGTTGTGCGATTTTTTCAAGAACTTCTGTGTATTTCTCATCGATTTCAACATCTTGCGCTGGGGAAGTGCGCAATTTTAACTCCAGCTTTTGTTCCTTCAACTTTCTTCCTACCGTGATTCTCAAAGGTATACCAATGAGATCGGCATCTTTGAATTTGACCCCGGGCGAAATATTCCTGTCATCTAAAAGCACTTCATAACCTCTTTCTTGAAGAATTGCATAGAGATCTTCACTAACTTTCATGATTTGCTCGTCAGACGTGTTAAGGGCCGATATTACTATCTGAAATGGCGCAATAGAAAGAGGCCAAATAATTCCGTTTTTATCGTGCAGCTGTTCAACACTCGCACTGAGGGTTCTTGAAACACCCCACCCATAACAGCCCATGATGTAGGGCTTGTTATCGCCGTTTTCATCGGTAAAATACCCGTTCATCTTTTCGGAATATTTCGTGCCGAGCTTGAAAATATGACCGAGTTCAATGCCTTTGGTGCTCATAAGTGGCTTGCCACACTTTGGGCAGGGATCTCCAGCTTGAACCATTTTTAGGTCAGCCCACCTGTTTATTTCAAAATCTCTTTCATAGCAAGCGTTGATGTAATGTGTTCCTTCTTTCATACCACCTACAACAAAATTCATCAACGGCTTTACAGTATAATCCGCAACGATATCAACACTACCGGGTATTCCAATAGGCCCGATAAAGCCTATCGGCACACTAAAAGATTCGAAAACTTCCTGCGGTTCTGCAAGCCGGAGGCTTTGATCGCCCAGATGCGCCTTCAACTTGGACTCATTTAGCGTCATATCGCCCCTGATAAGTACCATAACATACCCCTTTTTGCTATGGTAAAGCAGAGACTTAACTATGTCGGATGGCTGTTTTCCCAAAAAAGCTGCGACTTCTTCCACGGTTCGCACCCCCGGGGTTTCAACGCGCTCAAGCGATAGCATTTGTTCTGTTGAGCGCTTTAGGGTTGGAACCAAGTATTCTGCTTTTTCATCACTGGCAGCATAGCCACAGTCACAATAAAGCAGTGTTGATTCTCCACTTTCAGCGAGTACATTGAACTCATGAGATTCGTTTCCGCCAATCGCACCGGAATCAGCCTCAACCACAAGATATTTTAAACCAATTCGCTTCATAATACGGGAGTATGCACTGTGGAATTTTTTGTAAGCCTCATCCAATGATTCCCAGCTGGTGTGAAAGCTGTAAGCATCTTTCATGATGAATTCCCTTGCCCTCATCAATCCAAATCTCGGCCTGATTTCATCACGATACTTTACAGCAATTTGATAAAGAGAAAGCGGAAATTGCCTGTAAGACCTGAGCTCACTTCTTAAAAGGCTCGTTATTATTTCCTCATGTGTGGGGCCGAGGGTAAAATCCCTTTTATGGCGGTCTTTCAACTTCATCATCTCTGGACCGTAATCATCCCATCTTCCCGATTCATGCCATAGTTCTGCGGGCTGTATAATAGGAAGCAAAGATTCCTGGCAGCCAATTCTATCCATTTCTTCCCGAACTATATTTTCGATCTTCTTCAACACCTTGAGCCCTAAAGGTAAATATGCATAGACACCTGCAGCAACTTTTCTAACAAATCCTCCGCGTATGAGCAATTTGATACTGATTAGATCAGCATCGGAAGGGGCTTCTCTTAATGTGGGAGCGTATAATTCTGTAAATCGCATCCAAAACTCTCCTTTCAATTCAATTATGACTCTTTATATCGGTGAAATTATAGCATCTTCTGGTGGACTTTTCTCGATTCTGATATAATGTATAAGATAAGAGATAGACCTGAAAGGAGGAATATTATGAATGTTCAAGAAGTTATTCAAGAAATGAACGAATACGTTTCAAATGTAAAAAAGTCAGCTAAATTTCTTCTCGAAAAAGTTCAAAAACCCCCAAAAATAGCAATTATATTGGGATCAGGACTTAGTGGAATTGCAGAGAGTTTAGAAAATGCCTTGTCAATTTCCTATGCAGAAATACCTGGATTTCCGCTTTCAACCGCACCGGGTCACAAAGGTGAATTGTCGTTTGGTGAAATTCATGGATATCCTGTAATGCTGATGAATGGAAGGTTTCACTATTACGAGGGCTATGATATGAAAACGGTAACGTTTCCAATAAGGGTTATGCAAGAACTTGGTGTAGAGATACTGATTGTAACCAATGCTGCTGGTGGGCTCGACCCTGATTTTGAAATTGGTCATCCGATGCTTATTAAGGACCAGATCAATTTCATGGGGTTAAATCCTCTAATAGGCCCAAACGTTGAGGAATGGGGCCCCAGATTTCCTGACATGAGCGAAGCATATGATAAAGAATTGCGTTCTATTGCTTTTCTCGCGGCGAAAGAGCTTGGTATAGGAGTTTATGAAGGTGTATATGTTGGGGTGTCAGGCCCAAGCTTTGAAACACCAGCTGAGTTGAAAATGTTGAGGAGCTTTGGGGCAGATGCAGTTGGGATGTCAACTGTTCCAGAGGTCATTGTAGCAAGGCATGCTGGGATAAAGGTCCTGGGTATGTCAGCCATAACAGATAGGGCTGTCTCTGATGACCTTAAACCTTTAACGGCGGAGGAAGTAATTGAAGCCGCGAACAAAACTGGTAAGCAAATGGCAAAAATAATATTGAGATTTATAAGCAAGCTTGACTAAAACCTGAACAGGGGGATGCCAATGTACGACTTTAAAGCTGTTGAAAAAAAATGGCAGGATTACTACGAAAGAGAAAAACCTTATGAGGTAAATCTGAAAGATGCAAAAAAGCCTTTTTATAATCTCATGATGTTTCCGTATCCATCTGCTTCCGGGCTTCACATCGGGAATATGTATTCTTTTATTGGATCCGATGTTTATGGCCGCTACATGAGGCTGAAAGGCTATGATGTTTTTGAACCTATTGGTTTTGACGCTTTTGGCATTCATAGCGAGAACTATGCTCTGAAAATTGGCAAACATCCTGCAAAATTGACTCCCAAAAGTATAGAGTATTTCAGGGAAAAGCAGTTGAAGAAAATTGGAAACATCTTTGACTGGCGTAGTGAGGTAAATACCTCGGATCCCGAGTATTATCGCTGGACCCAGTGGATCTTTTTAAAGCTCTACGAAGCTGGCTTGGCCGAGAAACGCGAATCCACCGTCAACTGGTGTCCATCCTGTAAAACCGTTCTTGCTGATGAACAGGTTATTGAAGGAAAATGTGAAAGATGTGGTACAGAAATCACAAAACGCCAGATGAGTCAATGGTTTTTCAAAATCACGAAGTACGCTGATCGATTACTTGAAAATCTCGGCAAACTCGATTGGACCGAAATCACCAAAAACATACAGAGAAGTTGGATTGGTCGCTCCAGGGGTGCGACAATTGCTTTCAAGGTCGAGGGGAAAGACGAATACATAGAAGTGTTCACCACAAGACCCGACACTGTTTACGGAGTCACTTATCTTGTTCTCGCACCGGAGCATGAAATGACTAAATCGTTGATAAAAGACGATCAAAAGCCTATCTTTAATGAATTCTTGAATATTGTGAATAAGATGGACGAGGCTACCAGGACATCAATAAAAAGGGAGAAAAATGGCATATTTACTGGTAGTTTTGCGCTGCATCCTCTTACGGGCAACCGTATTCCCATTTGGATAGGTGATTACGTTCTGGCGGAGTACGGAACCGGTGCCGTAATGGCGGTACCAGCCCATGATGAGAGGGACTATGTCTTTGCTAAAAAATATGGCCTGGAGATCAAACAAGTAATAGAATGCTCTCCAGAGGAACTTCCTTACACTGAGTATGGGGTCATGATAAACAGCGGGCCTCATACTGGATGGAAAAGTGAAGAGTTTATAGAAAGAGTAGGAGAAATTCACGAAAGCATGAAGCCAACAGTCAACTATCATCTTCATGATTGGTGCGTCTCCAGGCAAAGATACTGGGGCCCTCCTATTCCTGTTATCTACTGTGATAAATGTGGAATTGTTCCTGTCCCTGAGGAAGATCTTCCTGTTTTATTACCAGAAACTGATGATTACATTCCTGATGGGAGTGGCCTATCTCCTCTTGCGAGGAATGCAGAATTTGTCAATACAACATGCCCTAAGTGTGGAGGCCCTGCCAAAAGGGAAACAGACGTGAGCGATAATTTCCTTGACTCTGCATGGTATTTCCTGAGATATGTTTCACCGCATGATGATAAGAACCCATATGATCCCGAATTGGCAAAGAAATGGCTTCCCGTTGACATGTATATCGGTGGAAATGAACATGCCAATCTTCATCTCATGTATTCCAGATTTATCACCATGGCACTCCATGACATGGGATTGCTTCATTTTGAAGAGCCCTTTATTTCTTTTAGAGGCCATGGCTTGATAATCAAAGATGGCCAAAAAATGAGCAAGTCCAAAGGTAATATTGTCAACCCCAACGAGTACTTTGAAACACATGGCGTTGATGCTTTACGGACCTATTTGATGTTCATGGGGAGCTTTTTAGAAGGCGGCGATTTTAGAGACAGCGGGATGGATGCCATAAAGAGATTTCTAAACAGAGTTTGGGAAATTGCCAATCTTCCCGAAGCCAAAAGTCCCCTTGAACTGAAAATAAAGATGGCTGAAACTATTGAAAAGGTCCAATATTCAATTGAAAACATTAAGTATAACACAGCCATAGCTGCAATAATGGAATTTGTGAACGAAGCCTTAAAACATAACAGCATTGAAAGACAGCTGGTTATCGACCTTGCGAAGCTTCTTGCGCCTTTTGCCCCTTTCATATCTGAGGAAATATTTGAGTTGAAAGGTGGAAAAGGTGGTGTGTTGAACGCCGGGTTCCCTGCGGATTATGAAAAATACTTGAAACTCGCTGATGTAGAAATCCCTGTACAGATCAACGGTAAAATTAGGGGAAAAGTCGAAGTGTCCCAAGGTGCTACGAGAGATACAGTATTGGAAGCTTTGAAAAAAGATCCGAAAATCTCCAAGCATCTTGAGGGTAAAGAGATAAGAAAAGTCATCTATGTTCCGGACAAAATAATGAATCTTATCGTTAAGTAATATATCAAAAAAGCCCGCGAAAGCGGGCTTTTTTGGAGGTGCCTTATGAATAGCCTGACTATTACCATAATCGTTATATTCGTGACTGCCATCATAGTTGCTTATCTCAAAGCCACATGGAGAGACCGATGTCTAAAAGATATGGAAAAATTCCCCGTGATACTCATATTGAAAGACGGAAAAGCGGTATGGGGAACCTTGGAGCTGGAAAGCAGCGGCTTACTTTTGAGATATTCAAAGCCTCACAAGAGCGGTTCACACTTCGAAACGGGTTTTATTCTTTATAGAACTGAATACGCAAGTATAAAGACCATTTATAGAATACCGGCTGATCTGGATGAAGCCCAAAGAAGAAGGCGAGAGCTTAGGACCTTTTCTTCCAAATCAGGGTTGCTTGTCACAGTGAGGAAGACTGTTCGCAACTTCTTTGCAGCGGTTAGGGATGCCATTGTTGAGTCGATGAAATTACTAATAGGACAGGTTACACCCAAAAGTTCCGTTCTCTCTGGAAAAGAAAAGTATGTGAACAAAATGGGCGAAAGTTTTGTCGATTACATTGGCAACTCGTATGACCCCCTTCTGGAAAAACTCATAGGGAAACGTGTTGTATATGAGCGCTTTGAAAATGATGCTTGGCAAGAGTACACCGGTATATTGAAAAACTACACCAAGGATTTCATAGAGATAATAAACGCAATTACGCCAATAATGTTGAATTTTCCTGTAAAGCCAGGAAAAAGCACCGCTATGGGAATAGCTATTGAAACAAAGGACAATCATGTAATTATAACCAACAACAGACAAACGCCAGTGAAATTGTTAACTTCTGAAAAGCCTTTGATACTACAACCAGGAGAAAATACTGAAATAACCCATGTTGAAAATGTTAGTGTCGAATTGTCTGAAGAAGTAGATGTGATCTTTCCGAGATCAGAGGCCATAGTACGTCATACAGTGGATTGAAGAATAGAAATAGAAACAGCGAGCAAATTAGAAAACATTTTCATAGAGAAACAAAACCACTTGTACATTAAAAAGGTAAAAAAGTGTACCGGTTTATACCACCACCTTTAGAGAAAGGAGGAAGCAGCACATCCCCTTTCATCACGCAGTAGAAGGGCTTTCTTGTGCTTGTCAACAATGAGCAAAATAAGAGCGGCCATCATAGCTGTAATGAGTGCAAATGGTGTTTTATCCAGAGGAAGCAGTTTTGCAGTAGATTGGTCCTCAAGGGAAGACAAGGAATTTTTCAAGAATTTAACCCGTAAAATGGGTGTGGTTGTAATGGGAAGAAAAACCTTCGAAACGCTCAATTATAAACCTCTTTCTGGCAGGTTAAATGTTGTTCTGAGTCGAACCCCGCACCATTACAGGGACCCCCTTTCTGAGAATCTCATTATTACCGATATGCCTCCCGAAAAGCTCCTGCACTTTCTTCAAGAACGTGGCTATAATGATGTGGCTATAATTGGAGGACCACAAATATTCTCTCTTTTTCTTGAACATGGCTTGATAACGGACATATACCTGACAATCGAACCTATCGTTCTCAGTGGCGATGTTCATTTTCAACTTGTCGAACATGATCATTTTCTCAAGCTTTTAGAACTAAGGAAACTCTCATCTGATAGCATCTTGCTGCATTATACCCTGAAAAACCACTCTGGGTAATTCACCTGTTTTTTACATTTTTCATTTGGTTATAATATATAAATATATGTATATGTATATACTAATAATGACATCATATAAAAGGAGGTCAGAAAATGCCAACACCTTTTGAGAAAATTCGGGAGATTTTTAATCAGGCCTATGCTTCAGGGAGTTTTGCAGTGGGAAATCTGGATATTGACAACTTCTACAACATCAACGAAGAATATGGAAGAAAATGCGGAGACAGGGTCATTGAATTCATCGATGAAATCCTAAAGGAGAGTTTGCCAGATGGTTTTATTGTTGAAAGAGCTGGCGATGAATTTTTTGTTATGAGTTCAGAGCACACAGCCGAAACACTGCTAATGGAACTGGAAGAAGCGAGAAAGCAGATTGAAGTTGCGGAACTCGAATGTGAAGGCCATCTGATCAAGTTCACAGTTTCAGGTGCGGTAGCAGATATCCCCAGGAGCGCTTCAAGTGTTGATGGATTGATACATGTTCTCGAAGATGGAATGTTCACAGCTAAAAAGCAGGGGAGAAATAGAATGGTTTTCGCCCCTGCGGAAGGTAAACAAAAGATGTCACTCAAATCGAGCTATTATCCAAAATCTCAACTTGAAAAACTTTCAAGACTTGCAAAAAGGCTAAAAAAGACTGAGTCAGCGCTTCTCAGGGAAGCTCTTATTGATCTATTAAGAAAGTACAGCCAATAATGAGCTTAATGAAAAAGCGCGCATCTAGCGCGCTTTTTTTTGGAGCGGGCGACGGGACTCGAACCCGCGACCCTCAGCTTGGGAAGCTGATGCTCTACCAGCTGAGCTACACCCGCGAACAGTAAAATTCTAACACCCCGGAAAAATAGTGTCAAGCTCTCTCAATGAGCAAAAAAGCAAAGATCGTCTTCAAGTAAATCCAATGCCAATGCTCTGTCTATTTTAGAGAGTATTCCAATTGCTGCAAATATGTAGTTTTTATCGTATCCCAGTTTAACATCGGGTCTGGGAAGCAATTCCTTAATGTGTTTACGTCCCAGATTAACAACAGAGCCCATTATCCGTTCTCGAAAGCGGGAGCGTGTCAAAACGCCTCCTGTTCCAAGAAGAAGTTTCACGGCTGTTAAATCTTTACCCTCTGCTACTTCAATGCGTCCCGTTGGTCCGTAGAGTTGTCTAATTCTTCCTGCATGTCTTCTGATGGAGGTCTCAAAACAATAAGTAGCAAGCCTTGCAATGAATTCTTCAGCACTTTGATCCGTTGGATAGGGGGAAATATTACTGATTATACTATCATAATTTGAAAACTCAGAACGGAGTTGCGTTTCGCCAATATGATCAATCACATGTTTGGCGTTCACAAATACCCCTAGATCGCCTTCAACAGTGCGTTTTGCAAGAGGTTCGGGAGCAACAAGCATTTTTTGTATTTCGGGATCACCCTGTGTATAGGAATCCACATCGGTAGTAGCACCCCCAATATCAACTACGAGAACATCTTCATAATGTTCTGCAAGCAACCCGGTAGTGAGCATAACAGCCGCTGGTGTGGGTATAACATTTCTATCTACTACTGAGTAAATTCTCTCCATGCCTGGTGCCTTTATTATGTTTTCCGCGAAAACTTTTCGTATGATTTCACGAGTAGGCTCCACATTCAACTGGTCTATACGTGGATATACATTTTCAGCTATGAGCACGGGTTTTCCAGCTTCTGTCAATATTTCTGTTATTGTTTCTGTGGCTGTGATGTTCCCGGCAAAGATCACGGGCACGTTTAAAGGGAGGGTAGCCAGGAGCTTTGCATTGTGTATCACAGTTTCCCGCTCTCCGTAATCCACGCCGCCAGCAAGGAGGATTATTCGCGGGTCTACCTCTACAATATGTTCTAGATCTTTGCTGTTTAACTTTCCAGCTGAGACATACTTTATCACCGCACCTGCCCCTAAAGCCGCCTCACGAGCGGCTTTAACAGTCATGTCATAGACAAGCCCATGGACTGTCATTTTCAGTCCCCCAGCAGCGCTGCTTGTGGCAAGAAAGATGTTCCAATCAAGTGTATCGACATTCAAGCGCTTTTTAAGGGTGGAAATTGCCCTTTCGATTCCAAGCGTCACATCACCGGCATCTACAGTAGTATAATGCTCTCCCTGGGAAAGAAATCTCAATTTTCCTGAGCCATCTGATGCAAAGGCCGAAAGCACAGTTGTGGTACTGCCAATTTCAGCAATAAGTGCATCAACTTTCATTTTCTTTACCTGCTTTCAAGAAGTTCTCGTACAATGCGGTTGACAATTTTGCCATCGGCTTTTCCCTTAACCCGTGGCATAAGTTCTTTCATGACTTTGCCTAAATCGGATGGCTTGGCGGCACCCATGCTGTCGATGATTTCTATCGCCAATTCTCTTATTTCGTTTTCGGATAACATCTTAGGCATAAATTCTTTTAAAATGTTCAATTCAGCTTCTTCAGAGGCGGCCAGTTCATTTCTGCCAGCATTCTTGTACGCTGCAATAGATTCTTCGCGTTTTTTGGCTTCCTTCAAAACAATATTTTGCACGAGCTCATCTGTAATACCCTTGTTTCTGGCCTCCGCTGAAGAGGCAAGATAGTTTTTAACAGAAGCCACAATTGCACGAAGCGTATTAAGCTTCACATGGTTCTTTTCCTTCATTGCTTTTTTTATCTCTGATTGAATATTGTCGTAGAGGTTCATATCATTCCTCCTTTTTCTCAGAAGCCTGTTCGGTTGCGAGTTCCTCTTCTGTAAAACTCACAGGCCTTACAAGTGGGAAGGGAATTATATCTCTTATATTTGGTGAATCAGTTATGAACATCAGGATTCTATCTATCCCTATGCCCAGTCCGCCCGTTGGGGGCATTCCATATTCGAGCGCTCTTACAAAGTCCATATCCATCATATGTGCTTCTGCATCACCAGCGTCTCTCAAACCAGCTTGATGAAGGAACCTCTTATATTGCTCAACAGGGTCATTCAACTCACTAAAGGCATTGGCACACTCCATACCATTAATCACCAACTCAAAGCGTTCAGTTACACGAGGATCATTTCGGTGTTTCTTTGCGAGAGGGGAAATAATTACTGGATGTTCTAATACAAAAGTGGGAGCTACGAGTTCATCTTCCACGAGATCCCATAGCTTTTCAATAAGATGACCTCGCTCCTTGATCTCTGGTATATTGTCATGGCTCTCCAAAACCTGAAGAAGTGCTTCGTCGCTGTCTTCGAGAATATCGACACCAAGGCGTTCTTTGATAAAATCCCTCATTTTCACCTTTCGCCAGGGTCTGGAGAAGTCAATTTCTTTTCCTTGATATTCAATAACTGTCCCACCGGTTAGTTTTTCCACGACAGAACTTATAAGGGCTTCTGTTAATTCCATCATATCCTCATAATCTGCGTAGGCTTGATAAACTTCCATCATGGTGAATTCCGGATGATGCTTGTAGGAGATACCCTCGTTTCTAAAATTTTTCCCAATTTCGTAGATTCTTTCGAAACCACCTACAAGATACCTTTTTAGATAAAGTTCTTCCGCAATTCGCATGTACATGTCCACATCAAAAACATTTATGTGGGTAATAAAAGGTCTTGCTGAAGCACCACCTGTGACAGAATGTAATATCGGTGTTTCTACCTCCATAAATCCCCTCTGATTTAGGAATTCTCTTGTCAATCTTAGAAGCTCAAATCTCTTTTTGAATCTTTCGAGAGCTTCATCATTGGACAGCATTTCAACATAACGCTGTCTGTAAATTATTTCCTTATCCTTTAGTCCATGCCATTTTTCAGGTAGCATTCTGATGGCTTTTGAGAGAATTTCGAATTTTTGTACGTAAATCGACATCTCCCCTGTATGCGTCCTAAAAGGGAAGCCTTCTATTCCCACAAAATCTCCAAGGCTTATGTGCTTTTTGAAGAGTTTAAAATTCTCGTCTCCCACGGAATCTTTTCGGATATAAGCTTGTATTCTTCCCGAATCGTCTTTTAGAACAAAGAACGCCGATTTCCCGTGATGTCTCAATGCCACTACCCTTCCAGCTGTGGAAAGAATAGCATCTTCCTTGGTTTCCGATGCCTCAAGATAGTCGTATTCTTCTTTTATCTTTGCAGATGAATGGGTTTTGCTAAATCTGTACGGATAAGGTTCGATACCAAGCTCTCTTAATTCAGCAATGTTCTGCATTTTTTGTTGTCTAATCTCTTCATTCATTGCTCTTAGCCTCCATTATTTGGTTATAGCGAGGATTTTGTATTTAATATTTCCTGAAGGTGCTCTTACCAAGAGCTCCTCGTCGACGTGCCTATCTAGTAGGGCTTTGCCGATTGGCGAATCTACACTTATCTTATTTTCAAATATATTCGCTTCATGTGTGTTAACAACTCTAACTTCCATGGTTTCCTTGCTTTCAAGATTCTCAAGAAGCACTTTGCTGCCTATTCGTACAATCGAATTATCGCCATTGTCCTCGATTATTTCAGCATTGTTAAGAATTTCTTCGAGCTGTTTGATCCTGCTGTCAATTTTACCTTGTTCGTTCTTTGCCTCGTCATATTCGCTATTTTCGCTAAGGTCGCCTAGTTCTCTGGCTTCTTTTATTCTTTCGGCGATTTCATACATGAGTTTCTTGCGAAGTGTATCCAACTCCTTTTTTAAGCTTTCATAGCCCTCTTTTGTGAGATAGATTACCTCTCTTTTTGTCATCTATATCCCTCCCAGATGGTTCTTTGTTTTTAGCTCATCTTTCAATTCACTAATTATATCCATAAAATGGTCAAGGTCTCTGAATTCTTTGTAAACAGAGGCGAATCTAACGTAAGCTATTCTATCTTTCTTTTTAAGCCTGTTCATTACCAGTTCTCCAATTTTTAATGTAGAAACTTCTGATTTGCCAAGTTTCCGAACCTCATGCTCAATTTCAGTGAGCATTTCTTCCATTTCTTCGAGTGTGATAGGCCTTTTTTCGCAAGCTTTTATGATGCCAGACAAAATCTTCTGACGATCGAAACGCTGCCGACGTCCATCTTTCTTTACCACGAATATCGGCCTTTGTTCGAATCTCTCATAAGTGGTGAAACGTCCACCGCAGTCTTCACACTCTCTTCGCCTGCGGACAACCGCACCGCCATCTGTGGTTCTGGTATCGATTACCCTTGTTATAATGCTTCCACAAAAGGGACATTTCATTTTTCCCCCTCCAATTTCTCAGCAATTTTTTGTAGCTTTTTCAACCTGTTGAACACCGCGGATTTACTCATGGGGGGATCCATGAGTTCTCCGAGTTCTCTCAGGTTCAGTTCTTCGTATTCGAGCCTGAGCTTTGCGAGCTTTTCAAGATCGGCTGGCAAACTATCTAACCCAAGCTTTCTTTCAATGATCCTGATGGCTCTTACGTGCCTTGCCATTGCCTGGCCCGACTTGTTGGCATTCGCAGTGATGAAATTCAGTGTTCGGCTAACATTTCCTCTAATTTGCCTTACCTCAACGGCCTTTAACAATACGGAAACAGCGCGGGAGGCTTCAACGAGTGAAAGCAACTCCACGATGTCTCTAGAGGATTTAATATATACTTTGTATTTGTTTCCCACTTCGATATATCCCGCTTTGATATTTAAAAAATTCACCAAATGATTGGTCAGGTTGAGGATAAAATTCTTTGTGGTATCAAGAGAAATCTCCAGGTGATATCCTCTTGATGGATCTACAACAGATCCTCCTGCTAAATATAATCCCCTCATAAAAGCACCAAAATAGGCGGGGTCTTTTTTTACGAAATCTGGTAAATCGTCGCTTAAAATGGAAATTCCAAATTTCTCGAGAAACCCATAAATTTTGTTGAAAGAATACAAAATTTCTCCGCCACGGCGGTGCTTAAGCCGGGTTTCCTCAGTGATACTCGTTTCAACGGAGGTGATCCCGAGTTTTTTGGATAATGTGTATAACCTTTTAAGGCTCGTAATCGAGTTCAAAGAAATAACTAGATATTTTTTTGCATTGCTAATTCTAAGAGAGCCCCGGGATTTTACATAACCTAAAAACTCTGCCCTTGTTTCCATATCGTTATCTATGGCCAGATGGCAGAGTTCATCTTTTATCTTATCAGCAAAACTCATAAAAATCCCCCATCAATCTTCATGTAGCTCTCTGTGATGCAAGGAAACATTTCTACTTTCATTTTGCATTGCATTGTACAAACGCTCGGCTATGTATACAGATCTGTGCCTTCCACCAGTGCAACCAACAGCGATTTTGATCTGGTTTCTACCACTAAAACTGAATTCTTCGATAGTAATATCACAAACCTTTTTTATAGCAGAGAAGTATTCGCCAATCCTCTTGAACTCTTCGAGAAATTTTTTGATTCCCTTGTCCTTTCCCGTTAATTCAGACAGTTCTGCAATATAATACGGGTTTGGCAAAAAACGCACGTCAAAAACGAGATTGGCATCTTGAGGTACCCCGTTTACATAGCTAAAACTTTCGATAATAACACGTATGGGGGGTATTTCATGCAATTCCTTTTTTATCGCATTGAGCAGGCGCAGATGCATTTCTTTTACATCCATATTTGAAGTGTTGATTACTTCATCAGCAATATCCATGAGCGGTCTCATCATTTCGCGTTCTTTACGGATGGCTTCAGATAAAGAGTACTTCTTCATTAAAGGGTGTGCCCGCCTTGTTTTTCCATATCTGAATTTAATGATTTCATCATCGGCATCAAGGAAAATGGTCTTGATCGCTACATCGTTCAAATTAGCCTTGGCTTTTTGAATTTCCATTATGAAGGCTTCTGCGCTCTTGGAGCTTGTTATAGCCCTTATGTCCACTACTATTGCAAGATTATCCATTTCCTTGCGCTTTAATATCTCATAGAAGTCCCGAAAAACGGTGAGTGGAACGTTGTCAACGCTGAAAAAACCGAAATCTTCGAGAAATTTAAGCGCTGAGGTTTTGCCAGCACCCGACATACCTGTTAGTATTATTAGATTGCGTTCAGCCATACAAACACCTCATAAATGTATAAATTCCCCCAGTTTTTCGAGTTCGACGTGGCTAACCACAAGCTCATCACTGGATTCTAAAAGAAGCGATGCCTTTCTTTTAAAATCCTCTGCGCTACCAGTTACATAAAAAGTAACACTGGATTTTTTTGTGGTCTCAATTTTTCCAATCCATTCAATTACCTTCTCAGAAACATGATCTGCGGGGTCAATTATTTGTGTACCATTGCCTAGATATTTTTCTATAACCGTTTTTAAATACGAATAATGTGTACAGCCTAATATGAGATAATTTGGCGAAATTCTTCTAATCTCTTCAAGATAATATGTAACAATCCATTCAGTTAATTCACCATCACTCAGACCTTCTTCAACCAGGGGGACAAATAATGGACATGCTTTTTGGAAAATCCCGGAAATATTTTCATCTATTATGAGCTTTCTCAAATATACTGAGCGCTTTATAGTGACTTCGGTTCCTATTATAGCAATAGAGTTCTTATCTGAAACGTTATTTCTCAGATAATGGATTGTAGGATCAATAATACTGAAAAATGGGACCCAAAGATTATTTTTTTCTGCTTCTGTTAGCAATGAATCAGTTGTGTTGCAAGCCGTTACGATGGCATCGACATTTATATGCCTGAAAAAACTGAGTATTTCTGAAATAAAGCCACGTACCATTTCCTGAGGTTTCGAGCCATAGGGTAACCGTGCTGTATCAGCGAAATAAAAAAAATCAATCCCAAAAGGGATTTTCATGAGAAGCTGCTTCAGTACTGTGAGACCACCAATACCTGAATCATAAACGCCTATTCTAATCCTTTGCAATCCTTCCACGTCCTTTATAATGATCCTTTAAAATTGCATCGTACTTTTCTTTTAGTCTTTTCAACTCGCTTTGGGCTTTGATAAAATCTGTTGTCATATTCACAAGCATCGCGACAAGAACACTATCCAACCCGACTTTTTCTACCTCTTTTTCAAGGATACCAAACTCCTGAATGATTTCGTTGAAAACCTCATCAACAATACTTTGAGGTTCATTTGTGATGAATTCATATTCTCTTTCCCCAAGTTTAAGAACCACAGGCCTTTTCATAGAAAATAGCCTCCTAATCTTCGCGTTTCTCTAAATTGCCTCTGACCCTCTTGATCAATTCTTCAATTGTTTTTTCCTCGGTTTCAAGCCTTAACTCCAGTTCTTTTATTCTCACCTGGAGATCTTCCTTCTGTTTTTCAGCAGTTTCCAGTTGCGCCCAAAGCTGTTCATTCTCTTTTTTTAATTTATTGAATTCGTCAACCATCTTATCAATAACGAGTTCAAGCTCTTCAATCAAGTTCATTTGAACACCTCCAGGAAAAATATCGCTAGTGTCATGATTTGATGATGAGTCAACCGGATTATTCATATTGTTCTAAACTAACGACTTACAAAGTATTTAAACTCATGAAATCATTAACTATTATACTACTTGAATGAACGTTGTTGGCAAATTTCAAAAATATAAAAGGGGACCAATATAGGTCCCCACATCTTAACCAAGATCAAAGATAGTTTTTTGCTATACGCACAAGCTCAATGAAACTCTCTTTCAAACTGGCTCCGCCAACAAGGCCCCCATCAATATTCTCCATCTTTATGAGACTGTCGAAATTGTCGGGTTTAATACTTCCTCCATAAAGAATCTTCAACTGATCGGCTATCTCCATGCTATATAACTCTCCAAGAAGCTTTCGCACATATCCCATGGCTTTATCTGCCTGCTCAGGCGTTGCCACCTTCCCCGTGCCAATCGCCCATACAGGTTCATAAGCAATGATCATTCTCATGATTTCATTGGCACTTATATCTTTTAGTCCTTTTATTATTTGACTTCTGAGAACCTCAAATGTCCTGCCTGCTTCCCTCTCTTCGAGAGTTTCTCCAATGCAAAAGATTGGTATAAGATTCTCTTTAAGAGCAAACTTATTTTTTTCGTTGATGAGTTCATCACTTTCCCCAAAAATGTGACGCCTTTCAGAATGTCCCACTATTACGTATTTTACACCGAGGTCTTTCAACATCGTCACAGAAATTTCTCCAGTGAAGGCTCCGCTTTCTTTGGGATAAATGTTTTGAGCGCCAACTCCTATTTTGGTGTCTTTCAGTACATCGGCTACTGCCGGAATATCGATGCTTGGAGGGCAAACAACTATATCAAGAGAGTCTTCTAAACCTATTTCTGCCGCGAGAACCCCTGCAAAGAGCTTAGCCTCGGTGGGTGTCTTGTTCATTTTCCAGTTACCTGCGATGGTCAATCTACGTTTTTTTTTAATATCCTCTTCGGCTATACTTGCTATACCGGGAAGTACCTTTCCCTCCAGCATTTCAAGGGAAGCCCCGCCACCGGTTGAAACGTGGCTTACTTTATTGGCAAGATTGAACTTGTTTATCGCAGCCGCGCTATCACCACCACCAATTATAGTATCCGCTCCTTTTAGTGAAGCAAGCGCTTTAGCAATTTCTTCGGTGCCAGTAGCGAAATCATCGATTTCAAAAACACCCATAGGACCATTCCACACAACTGTTTTGGCATCGTTGAGTTTTTCTTTGAAAAGTTCTATTGTACGTGGTCCGATATCCAGACCTTTCCAGCCTGAAGGAATCCCTTCGTCAATGGAGACAACTTTCTTCTCCACACCTGCTTCGATGGTCTGAGCAATTATGGTATCCACAGGGAGAATGAATTCTACGCCTTTTTCTCTTGCAGTTTTCAAGATATTTTTCGCCAATTCGATTTTGTCTTCTTCAACCAGGGAATCTCCCACTTTTTTACCCAGGGCTCTAAGGAAGGTGAACATCATTGCCCCGCCTATAAGTATTCGATCAGCCTTTTCCAGGAGATTGGTAATCACACCGATTTTATCTGATACTTTTGCACCGCCAAGTATAACCACATAAGGGTGTTCGGGCTTTTCAACGGCTTTTCCGAGCATCAAGATTTCTTTTTCCATAAGAAAGCCTGCCACGCTTGTAAGATGCTTCGCAACCCCAACATTAGATGCATGTGCACGATGAGCGGTACCGAAGGCATCGTTAACGTGAATATCACCAAGGGAAGCAAGGGATTTTGCAAATTCAGGGTCGTTGTTCTTCTCTTCCTTATGGAACCTAACATTTTCAAGAAGCACGATTTCCCCATCTTTCATAGCTTCGACTACCTTGCGAGGACCTTCACCAATACAATCATCAACAAAGGAAACATGATGACCAAGGAGTTCTTCCAGCCTCTTTGCTACAGGTTTTAAGCTGTATTTTGGATCTTTAACGCCTTTGGGCCTTCCAAGGTGGGACATGAGTATAACTTTACCTCCTTGATCAATAGCATACTTTATAGTGGGCAAGGCGGCTTTTATTCTCGTATCATCGGTAACTTCTCCAGTTTCTTTATTAAGAGGAACGTTAAAATCCACACGCATAAGAACGTGTTTTCCTTTAAGGTCCACATCTTTAATGGTGAGTTTTCTTTTCATAGTCATTCCTCCCGGGGTAAAAATAATAAAATGGGGCTTTTAAAAGGCCCCATAGAAAACATTACATATTTGCCATTTTCTCAGCAATATCAACGACTCTGCAACTATAACCATACTCATTGTCGTACCAGGAGCAAATCTTTACAAGGTTTCCGCTAACAAAGGTAAGCGTGGCATCAAAAATGCCAGAATAATTTGATCCCACGATGTCAGAACTCACTATGGGTTCTTCATTGTAACCGAGAATGCCTTTGAGATATGTTTCGCTTGCTTCTTTCATGACTGCGTTGACTTCCTCAGCTGTGGTTTCCTTCTCGACAACAACTGTAAGATCTGTTATGGAACCGTCAGGAACAGGAACCCTGATAGCCATACCATCGAGCTTGCCCTTCAATTCAGGGATAACCACTCCGACAGCCTTGGCGGCACCTGTTGTGGTAGGAATCGTGTTTGCAGCAGCAGCCCTGGCTCTCCTTAGATCTTTATGCGGAAGATCGAGAATTCTCTGGTCGTTAGTATATGCGTGTACAGTTGTTAGAAATCCCTTTACCACTTTGAAATTATCATTAAGGACCTTGATCACAGGGGCTATGGAGTTTGTTGTACAGGAAGCATTGGAAACAACGTTATGCTCTGGTTTCAAAATGTCTTCATTTACTCCAAGAACAACAGTGGCATCCACGTCTCCCTTTGCCGGAGCAGTGATCAAGACTTTCTTTGCACCTGCTTCGATATGGGGCATTGCTTTTTCCTTGTTTCTGAAAACACCTGTAGATTCAATGACAATTTCAACGCCGAGATTCTTCCAGGGCAGATTTCCCGGGTTTTTCTCAGCGAACACTTTGATTTCCTTTCCGTTTACAACTATCGTATCATTGGTAGATTCCACTGTCCCATTAAATTTCCCGTGTACACTATCATACTTAAGCAAATGTGCAAGGGTTTTTGCATCAGTCAAATCGTTAATTGCGACTACCTCAAAATCGCCTCTTTTAATCATTTCCCTGAAAACCAATCTACCAATCCTTCCGAATCCGTTAATAGCTACTTTCACTCTTAACACCTCCTATATACATGAGCTTATCAAATGATATCTTCAGGTAGTCCCATAGAACCTGTAACTTTTGCATACTCTTCATCTCTACGCTTTTTGATTTCTTCAAGCACCTCATTTACTCCTGCGATGATAAGATCCTGAACAATTTCGAATTCTTCTTCCTTTAGTTCATCATCGATCTCTATCGCCTTTATCTTATAATCACAGGTTGCTATGACCGTGACAGCTCCACCACCAGCAGTCGCAGTTACTTCTATTTCTTTGAAAGACTCTTCCAGACCTTCCATTTGCTCTTGTGCTTTTTGTGCTTGTTTCAACAGTTCGTTCAAATTTCCACCTTTTTTGGACTTCTGCCCATAGCTACGTCCGCCAAACCCTTTAATTTTCTTGGCCATTTTCTTCCTCCTCCAATTCAACTTCTACACTATCGAATAAGGACATTATTCTTTTCATGTACGCTTGTTGCTCTGGTGGAAGTTTTGACAAAGCATCGCTGCTCTTTTTGCTTGCTTTAATTTCGTGGGCTGATAATTCCAGTTCCACACCCATTTCATTCTTTACAAGGTCACTTACTGCTTCAAAACGTTCTTTCAAGATGGCTTCTGCAAGGCAATAATCGGGCGAATAACTTATTTTTAGCTTTTTCCCCTTCGAAGCTTCTTGCAAAGACATATTAGAGAGTTTTAATAGTGTCCAGGAAAGAACGTGGTTTTTGGCATAAAGTTCTTCTAAAAACCTTGAAAGCTCATCTTCTTTTTTTTCTGTTATTGAATGCTCTTCGCCAATAGTTGCTGTTGTTTTTTTTGTGCTTTCAGCCATAGCTACATTTTGAGCAGGTAACCGATTTTCCTTTTCAGACAGTGTAATCTCGTGTAGCCCTCCTAATTTGTCAGCTTGAATGATGTTCAACGTTTCAAAAGCTCTTCTCTTGTCATCAGAAAACCTTAGCTCTCTCGAAATCTCCCAGAGTAATTTGACAAGTAAAGCCGCGGTTTTTATACCCATATCGCCGGAAGAAATCTTTTCCTTAACTCTTTCAATGGCTTGATCTAATAAAGCTTCGTGACTATAACCAAGTATAGACATCTCCTTTGAAATATCCATCAGTTGATCGTAGTTTGAAGAAAGGAGAGCAGAGAGATATTCTTCAACCACATCAGAAGGTAAAATGCCCAGAACATTCCTCACGTCGCTTTCGTTTATTTTACCTGAAAAGACTAAAACCCTTTGAAGTAAATTAACTGCATCTCTCATACCACCATGAGCAGCAAAGGCTATCAATCGCAAGCCTTCTTCGTCGAATTTCTTATTTTCACTGATCAATATTCTTTTTAAGTATTCGATAATTTGTTCGGTATTGAACGGTTTAAAGGTAAATATCTGACAACGAGAAAGCACGGTTTCAGGTACTTTTTCGATGTTAGTTGTGGCTAATATAAACAATATATGCTCAGGAGGTTCTTCAAGGGTTTTCAGCAACGCGTTAAATGCTTCTCTGGTGAGCATATGAAATTCATCGATGATGTAAACTTTGTACCTACCCATTGAGGGCCTGTAAGAGGCGGCATCTCTGATTTTTCGGACTTCATCAATTCCCCTGTAAGAGGCGGCATCTATTTCGATTACATCCATATGGCTCGAATTGTCTATTGCCTTACAGGAATCACAAATACCGCATGGCCTTTCAGAAAATTTCTCAGCAGAACAATTAACTGCTTTTGCCAATATTCTTGCAGTCGTTGTTTTTCCGGTACCACGCGGACCATAAAATATATAGGCATGCGCTATATCGTTGTTGGTAATCGCGCTTTTCAGTACCTGCTTTACCTGTTCTTGCCCGACAATTTCATCAAAGTTGCGGGGTCTATACTTTCTATACAGTGCTTCTGACAAGTTTATCACCACTCTGAAAGGATTATATCAAAAAAGCTTGTTCTTTTCCGCTGTTGTTTTTAAATATCCTTTTCACTTATATTGTGAAATATTTAACAATCTTCTCTTTTATGAAAAATGCCGATATTACCCCCGCTCTTGAATAAGTGTGTTTAAGAGTGTGAGTAATTTTCTTTCAACAAAGTTGAACCCGCGCTGCCAAAACCTGGAATCTTTGAGGTCCACTCCTACTTTTTCAAGTAACTTTTCAGGTGAATCTGAACCTCCGCTTGAAAGCAGCTCAAGGTATTTAGGTACAAAGTTTTTGCCTTCTTCAAGATATTTTTCATAAAGTGATATAACAAGTAGCTGGGCAAAATTGTACGCATAGCAATAAAATGGCGTATGAAACATATGTGGAATGCCAGCCCATTCATAACCACTAAAACTGAAATATTCGATAGAATTGCCAAACATATTTTTGAGCTCTTGACGATATATATCAGATAATTCATCGAAAGTCATATATTGTTCTGAAATGGCGCTGTGAGCCTCTATTTCAAAACGTGTAAACATGTTTTGTCTGTGCATTGTAGCAAACATACCCTCTAGCTTTGAGGCGACAAATGAGATTTTTTCGTTCGGGTCCTCGATTTTTTCCAGAAGATAATCCATCATTATCATTTCGGAGAAAACCGAGGCGGTCTCTGCCATTGTCAAAGGTGTGTGATAATTTAGCATTGTTTGTTTCTGGGATAAGACGCCATGCAAGCCATGCCCCAATTCATGTGCCAGAGTCATGACATCATCCAGTTGACCTGTGAAGTTAACCAACACATAGGGATGTGTTTTGGGGCCAACATAGTAGCAAAAAGCGCCACCTCTTTTATCAGGAAGCACAGGAGCGTGTATGTAATTTCCATCAAAGAAATCTTTCACGATTGATGCGACTTTGCCGTCGAATCTTTGCATTGCATCCAGTACCATTTCCTTTGCTTCGTCCCAGCTATATAGCCTTTTGGTTGAGCCGATTGGAGCATAAATATCGCTATGCTTTAGTTTACGCACGTTCAACAACTCGGCTTTCAATTTGTAGTATTTCTGTACTATTGTATTGTTATCCATGGTGGTTTGTATTAGCGAAGAAATGATTTCGTCAGAAACCTCGTTTTCGAAGTTTCTTGCGCTTATCGGTGCAGGAAATCCTCTGCGCTTATTTTCAATTATCCAATCTTTTGCGATGCTGTTGTATATGTTGGTAAGAACGATTTCGTTTTCTTTTAGTCTGCCAAAAAGCAGACTGAAAGCCTTCTCTCTCAAATTCGGATTTTCATGCATTCTCAATGCCCTGAGTTGACTTTCATTCATTATCTTCTTTTTGCCATCGATTTCCACTTCGTACCTTTGAGACGATTGAAATTCGCTATAAAGCTTCGTCATTGCCTGTTTTCCAGTGAGATTTTTAAGATTGATTATTTTTTCTTCTCCTTCGGGGAGCAAAAATCTCCGACTCTTTCTTTCTTTATCGACAAAGTGCCTGTAATTTGACAGAACATCTGAACTAAAAAGTTTTTCATACTTCTCATCGGAGAGTTGAGCTAGTTTCAACCTATGAGGAACCAGCTTGTTTTGGATTTCAGATGATATTTCTTGTGCCCTTGTGAAGAGTTTGTTAGCTTGCTGGTTAGCTGTATTTTCAGAAAGCAAGAGATAGGCATACATAACTATCCTTCCAGCCTTTTCATAAGTTTCTTCAAGCTTTTCAAAAAGCTCTTTCCATTGTTCGGGGGAAGCATCATTATTCCACAAAGTATTGAAGTCTTCAACAATTTTGTCAACCGCACTTCTGATTTCATCTATATCCTTTTCAATTGAAGGCGATTGTTGACTTTCGTATAATTCGCTAAGGTTCCATATGATTCCTTCAGCTTTTGTACTCATGTTTTCACTCCTTAATAGTGGAAATTGTAGAGAAAAAGAATTTGTAAATGATAAAATGAGGTGTTGAACCTTTTCAATTTTATCATGCTGTTGTATTTTCTCTGAACTTAATTAGGTGTGATACATGGGACACTAATCCGATAAAATTCATAAATGAGGGGATGGATAAAATGAAAAGAAAGAATGTGATTTATTATTGGGAAATTAATGCACAGAATGCTCCTGAACTTGCGAAATTTTACACCGATGTTTTCGATTGGGAATATGAGTATGAAGAGAGGAATGACTTCTTTTCTTTTAGCACAAGCGATGATAAGGGCGGAATAGATGGAGGAATTTTCACTGGAAAAGGTAAAATAAGACCTCATAGAGCTCTCTATGTACTGGTGGATAACGTAGATAATACAATCGAAAGAGTTAAACAAGCCGGAGGAACAATATTACAGGATCCCTTTGAAGCAGGAAAAGTAAAACTTGCCTTCTTTGAAGATCCCGAAGGGCATGTGACAGGAATTGTTGAAAAATTGGAAAAACAAGAGGAATAGTATTTAGCGTATGTATATTGTTGTATAGTTGCTGTTTATAGCAGAAAGAGCATAACAGCGAAATGATATAGAGTATCTCAAAAATCAGTAACAGCCAACAATACCAGTTATGTTATGCTTTTTTTATTCTCTGCGCAATTGCCTTAATTAAATTCTAGAGTAAGCTCATATTCTGCTCCTATTTTGCTTTTTTACAAAGTTCGAAGGCAAAAGCTTGCCTAACCACTCAATAATCTTCATAATATCGCCTTTTGTAAGTTCTTATGGCACCATAGGAATTTTGGGGGGCGCTTTTCTATGACACCTTAAGCATAAAGCATTCTTTATACTTGCTGCATATAACTGATTTTTTTTATTTGCACATTTAGGGTAAAATTTTTTTGGTGGTGATTCTATGAATGAGAACGCAAAGAGAATACTCACGGAAATATCCTCCCTCGGGAAGCGCTTTTTGCTTTCTGAAGTATTGTCAATTTTTAGCAGCAAATATCCTGATAATCAACTGCTAAAGACTATTGAAGCAGCAAAGACCGAGGGAATACTGAAAGAGAAAAAGGGAATCTTTTGCTTTCAGGATGATGAATGGAAAAAATTCTATGAAAGTACTGATACAAACGAAAAAGACCATCTGGAGCTAGCTTTACAGAGACAACTGCCGGAGGGGATAAAATTTCATCTTGAAAACAGCCATTGTTCCAAGAGGACTTTTGCCGCGGCTCTACTCTGGCAGATACGGAAAGACTACTATAATTGGCTACCAAAAGATAAGCTGCTGAAAAAAATAGAAGTTGCGGATTACATTTTAGGGTATGAAAACTGGGCGAGCTTGAGCTTGAAAGCCCGTTTGATAGCCCTTGATTACAAAAAAATCGCCACACGGAGATTAATAGAAAAATGGCTTCGTGGCAATTTTCACGTTGATTGCATGAATTTTCTAAGAATACTGAAAATTCATCTTGACAAACAGCATTTTTTGGAGCTTGTTTCTGAAAGAACAGAAGGGAAATTAACAGATTATCAGAAGATTGTGTTGCAATTTTATCTGTTGGATACCAAGAATATAAAAAATCTTTCAAAAGCAGATCTTGAGAAGCTGGAAATACTCAACAAAGAGTCAAAAACAATATCACCACAATACGCACGGTTGAAGATTGCAATTTTGAATCTCTTTGCAGGATACTTTGGCACAAAAGAACCTGTGAAGGGCAAGCTATTCCTTGAAATGGCTTTGAAAATAGCGAAGGAATTTAATCTTAAGGATTGGATAGCAAAGCTTTATAATAATTTAAGCCTTTACTATGAAGAAGATTTCAAGGCTTATTCTGAAGAGCTTAAGCTCAACGCAATTGAAGTAGCTGGAGAAATTAACGATTATGACACTGCAGCATTCATCGCTGTCAATCTGGCATATAGTTATTTAGCCTCTGGTGAAAAAATCCTTCTGAATAAATTGATGAAGAAAATAAACGCTTACGTGAAAACAACGAATAACCCAGAAATAAAATCTCGCATTTTGGAATTTAAAAGCCTTACAGCGTTGTACAATGGAAATTCCGATGAGTTTGAAAGGTGCCTTGCTGAGTATGAAGCCAATTTCGAGATAACGAAAGATCCACGAGTGCTTTCAAAAAAATATTTCACCAATGTGCTTAAAATTTTATTTCACATTATCAACGGTGATATAAAAGCCATTCAAAGCGTTTTTGAAAATCTCACCGATGCTGAATATCTTGAAGATGATGAACGAAAGTTTCTCGAAATTACCAAGATAGGACTTAGTAACCCAACAGAAGCCTATATGCTTTTCAGAAAATATCGTAAGGGGATGCGCTTTTTTGTTGAGGAAACGCTCTTGTTTTTAGCACAAATCCTTCCTGAGAGTTTTCTGGAGGATTTTAGGGAATTTTCATTTTCGCAACTTGCTTATTCGCGAAAAAGAGGGTTACTCCTCTCTCAGGCACAGATATATCACGCGATAGGACTAGCTGCTTATAAATCAGATATGCAACACGATGTCATACGTTATATGAGGTTTGCTGCTTCTTTGTATGACGCATCTGGCATGAATAACCTTTCACGGAAACTGAGAAATCTTTTCCTGAATAGTGAAGCCTTTGTTGACCTAATGATAAAAGTCAAGGAAAATCTTGAAAAAGCTGGAATAGACAAGCACCTCTTAAATGATTTAAATAACTCTGTGCTTAGTGCAAATGATTCCCTGAGGTTCATAGGGCGGATAATGGCAGTTGTTCTTTCATTTGCAAATGCCGAAAATTTTAATGAGCTTGCTGAAGTGATCTTCAAGAGCCTTCTGGAAGAATTCCCTGCAAACGTTGGGAGATTCGAATTTGGCAAAGGCAATGTTGAAATATGCACCTTTGGAACAGGTGAAATTCCTACATTTGACACACTATATACCCCTGAACCCTTCTATGTTTCTTACAGTTTTTACGTTGGAAATAATGACAAGGCAAAGCTGGAATTGTATAATCCTGAACAAAAGGTCGACCAGCTCACTATTCAAAAGTTCTACAACCTGATGGTTCACTTAGAACCGATTATAGAACTGATGCTGTTGAATTTCAGTAGATATAGAATGGCTATTAGAGACGAACTTACAGGGTTGTACACAAGATGGTATTTTGAAGAAAGGTTTAAAGAGGAATTTGCCAGAGCAAACAGAACCGGTGAAATATTTTCGCTTATCTTTTGTGACCTTGATGATTTCAAGAAGATAAACGACAATTATGGCCATAAAACTGGCGATGAAGTATTGAAAAACGTGGCGCGAATTTTTATGAAAAATGCACGGGAAACTGACATTATCTGCCGCTTCGGCGGTGAAGAATTTGTCTTTTTACTTCCTGGTACCTCACATAACGGTGCAAAAATCTTTGCCGAGCGTTTGAGAGAGTCAATTGAGAATGCTCGAATCAATGTTTCTGTGACAGGAAGTTTCGGAGTTGTTACATATCCCTCGCCTTATATTTCATCGCGCGAAGAAATCCTCAGGATAGCCGACGATCTATGCTACAAAGCTAAAAAAGCTGGAAAAAACTCTGTGAAAGGGTGATTTTTTGCACAAAGCCTGGGAGTATTACGATGAAATAGCCAGTAGGTATGATTACATGTATGAAGAACCCTATTGGGTTCTTTATCATATGCTTTTAGAAAAACTCGTCTCTGATCAAAACATAAAGGGAAAGATTCTCGATCTGGGAACGGGAACAGGTCGCTGGGCTATCAAGTTGGCTGAAGAAGGGGCGGATATAGTAGCTGTTGATCCTTCTGAGAAAATGCTATCGGTTGCAAAGATGAAAGCCCGGTTGAATGATGTAAAAATCGAATTCATAAACGCAAAAGGCGAAGCACTTCCGTTTGAAAATGCCACCTTTGATTCTGTTTTGGCCATGGGGGATGTTATTTCATATTGTGAATCACCACAGGAATTGCTTTTAGAAATCAACAGGGTTTTGAAACCAGAGGGAAAGTTTCTTGCCACTGTAGATAATGCTTTTGCTTTTTTACAAGATTTTGTGTCGAATATTGAGTCAAGAAATGCGGAGAAATTTCTTAACGATAGAAGAGTATTAATTGGGGACAGCACTGTAAGCCGCATTCATTTCCACACAATACCGTTTTTCCCGGAAGACATTCAATCCTTACTGTCTGAAACGGGGTTTGAGCTCACTGATATGGCTGGAATGGTGGTTTTTGCTCCATATGACGAGAAAAAATTGGCGAGAAACCTTGAAAACGCTTTGATATGGGAGTACAGATTTTGTAGAGAACATCAACTTTTTGGAAGAGCAGAGCATTTATTCTTCACCGCAATGAAAGGATGATTATTCATGCCAAAAGGCTCCTTAAAAACGGTTTTTGGAACTTTCTTTCTGATTGCAATAATAATTTCGTTTGCTTTTTCCATTATTTCAATATTAAAGCTCGACGAGTTGAGAGAGAGTTTGAGTATCCTTGAATCAAAAACAACAGAGAATATTCGAAAACTAAATGAAGATACAAATGCCGAAATCAATGCGATAAAGCGCCTTATATCTGGTGGTGGGCCTATTGAAGATTATCTTGTAGCCAGAAATTTCATTGAAAACACTGAAACTGACCTTAGGATGATTTTGACGGAACTGCAAGAAAATCCCGAAAGACCTTACTTCAGGATTTTTGTTGCGGGAAATAAAGAAGTGTGGGTCGGATTCAAAGATAATGCAGAGGAAAGCAAGTATAGCTATCAGAAAAATTTCAAACCCGGATTATCAAAAGAGAAGTTCTTCTATCTTAAAGCACCGTTGCTTGAAACAGGTTATACAATTACGCTTACAAAAGATGCTTACATAAAAACAGCTATTCCTGACGCTGTATATTTGCTTTTCTTTGGATTTAACAGCGCGAAAATCGCAAAAATGCCTGATGGCGAAGTTCGCAATCTAACCAAGGATTTCAATCTATATATCCCCGGAGAGTAGGAGGAGAAAATGGCAAGGAATAAGAGAAAGGTTTTTTTATTCACTTCAATGGGAGGATTTTTCAACTTCGGTTTTTCAGCAATAGCCTTTGGAAGTGCCCTCCCCGCTATTGAAAGAAGTTTGAATATTGACCACGAAAAGGCGGGTTTGATCCTAGCGACTTCGTCTCTTGGTTTTTTCTCTGCAGCTTTCTTTACCATGGTTTTCGGGAAGAAGATAGGGGCCTTTAAGTCTCTTGCCCTGTCGATGTTAATCAATACCGTTGCGCTCTTCTTAATAACAGGAGCACGAGCTTTTCTATGGCTTTTCGTTTCTTATCTTCTTTTGAATTTTGGCAATGGCTTGCTGGAAATCGATTCTGGAGTAGGTGCTTCAATCATTGAAAAGAAGAAACGGGGGTCAATTCTCAATTTAATGCATTCTCTCTACGCTCTTGGAGCAATTTTATCACCAGTGATTGTATCCCTGTTTTTAAAAAACGAAGGGGATTGGTGGATACCTTTTTTGATTGCCGCATTGAGCAACAGTCTCGTTCTCATTTTTAGTATGGGGTTACTTTCTGTTAAACTGGAAACTCCTGAGGGAAAAAGCGAAAATTTGGAAAAAAATATAAACAACAGCCAAAAAGACCCCTTTTTTTGGCTGATAATGTTAGGTGTCTTTCTCTATGTGGGCTATGAAGTGGGATTTTCTTCATGGCTTGCTGCATATGTTTACGATGTTAAGGAGATGAGCATAAGGTTAGCTGCTCTCTTCCCTTCATTGTTATGGCTTGGGCTACTGATCGGGCGTTTGCTTGCTGGGGTTTTTCTGGAAAGAGTGGGATATAGCAAAACGATGCTTATTTTGACCACAATATCTCTTCTTTCATTTATTGGGGTTCTTTATGCCAAGTCTGGTATTTTGATAAGTTTACTTGTTTTTGGGGCTGGTTTTGGATTTTCTGCTATGTTTCCCACACTCCAAGCTACTCTATTGAGAGGCAGTAAATTAACTGCCGAAATATCCGTAAGCTCATTTACTTTTGCGGCTTCACTTGGAGCGACTTTTTCAAGTTATTTTATCGGTTTTGTCGGAAAACTCTTTGGCCTTGGAGCGGGCATCTTGTTGATTCTCTTTATGATTTTAATGGAAATGTTCGTTGTGATCACTTTGTACAGGAGGGAAAGGCTTGAAGGAAGAGAAGCATGACGTCATAGTTATTGGAGCCGGTCCTGCTGGCTGTGCAGCAGCGAAAATTCTTTCTGAAAACGGTGCTAAAGTTTTATTGCTTGACAAATTTGGTTTTAACAAAGAGAAGGGTTGTGGAGGCGGTCTTACCCCGAAAGCTGTGAGGTTGCTCAAAAAGATCTTTCCGGTTATACAATTGAAAGCAAATCCTGTGAAAAAGCTTGAATTACACTATGGATTTGAGGGACATAGCAAGAAGGTGTGCGGTATGCTTTTCAACCGGCCATTATTCCACGTTACCTCCAGATCCACATTAGATAGAGATTTGCTGAAGGTTACAGCTGAATCTAGTGTCAGCTTCAGAAAAGAGAGAGTGCGATTTATCAGAAAGACTGGTGAACTCTTTGTGGTAGAGACTGATAATCAGAGTTATCGGGCTGAATATGTAATTATTGCTGCAGGCGTATTTGGTTCAAGACTGTTAACAGACACTATTAAACAAAGATACTCTAATATTGTTCATTATAAAGCGCCAAAGCTTTCGAATGCTGTTTCCCTAATCTTTTTCGAGAATGGTTATGCTTGGTACTTTCCCGGGCTAGAAGAAGCTTCCATAGGCTCAGGGGTCTATGTGGAAGGAAATCCTTCTTTTTATATATCGAAAGAAAATCTAAGTATAACACCTTATAAAATTCCTGAAAATGAAGAATATCACGTAACACCAATTCCGGATTTCTCAGTTGAATTTGCTTATGAGGTTAATGAGTTTATGGAAGGGTGTCTTGTCATAGGAGATAGTGCGGGACTGGTTGATAGCTGGACAGGTGAAGGGATCAGTTATGCCCTTTACTCTGGCATGTTAGCGGCAAGAGCTGTTATGAAATATAGAAAATCGAAGCTTAACAAAAATTATCTTCGAGAGCTCCGGCCTTTGATGGAAAATCTTGTAATGGCAACGGGATTACGCAACAGCTTTTTGAGAAATTTCCCGGAAAAAATCCAGTTAGTCAAGGACAAAAGGTTTGCACGACTTTTCTTTACATATGTTTCATGTTTTTCAAAAAGTGTTCTTGGATTAGCCTTAAAAAGCTATCTTATACCCGGGCACAAAGTTAGAATTGATTGATGAAAATAGGGGGAATCACATTGAAGGTAAACGGGGAAAGGACTAAGGCTCTTATTGAAATGATCAGCGGATTTACTCGTTCGCGGGGAAGCAAATCATACCGAGAACTAGTTGAAAAGTTAATTGCTCATCTCAGAAGGATAGGAGTACCGTCAACTTCAATAAACATAAAGGAATACGCTTGTGATGGCGTAACGAAATACGGTAATTATACATCAACAATGGTTTGGGAACCAATTAAAGCTGAACTTTGGTTGAAAAAGCCGCGTGAACAATTTATTACTTCCTTTAGGAATTCTCCTACTGCGTTGCTTTTTGGGAGTGCAGCAACTAATGGTTGGGCAGAACTTCAACTTGTGGAATATAAAGGCCCGGGAGATTATGCAGGAAAAGCTGTTCTGGCAAAAGAAGACCCTGTTAAAGTATTCAAAGATGCGGTTGTCAACGGGGGTGCGAAGGCTCTTATTCTTAGCTACATGAGAGGAAAATGCCCTGAGATAGGGCGGGAACCAAAAACTAACCCTGATGTGGTGAACTATCTGAGTATTCCCAACACTCTTGAAGATTACAATTACAGAGCCTTTGGCTTCTCTATTTCAGAAAAGCATTTCAACTTTTTAAAAAAGTTGCTGGGAAAAAATTCAGTAGTAGTGATAAATGCCGAAGTTGAAACAAAAGTTATGAAGGGTTCAATACAGGTATTGGAAATTGACCTGACTAAAAAGCAAAATCCATACGTGCTGATAACCGCCCATTTATGTCACCCTTCTCCTGGAGCAAATGATAATGCCAGCGGTTCCGCACTTGCACTTGAACTTGCAGGGATAATATCAAAAGAAAAGGGGTTTCCTCCAACGAAAATTGCATTGATGCCAGAATTCTTTGGAAGTACACCTTACGCTCTTGAAATGAAAAGAGAAAGTTCCATGCCGTTTTTGACTATTAATCTTGACATGGTCGGCGAAGATCAGAAAAAAACGGGAAGTTCATTGCTGCTCACGGAGACCCCGCCGGTATTACCAAAAAGGTACGATTTCCTGCTCGAATACAACCTCTTAAAACATATGCCACGTTGTGACGGGATACCCATTAAGAGATATTACAGACTTCCATATAGTGCGGGATCTGACCACTGCCCATTTACCGCCATGGGCGTAAGCTCTCCTTTCTTAGGTCATTTGCCTGATCGCTATTATCATACAGATGCAGACAGTCCCGATAAAGTGGACTGTAAAGAACTTGAGTGGGTGGGAAATTCCGTTCTGGACAGTTTATTGGAACTGATATCAACGAATCCTAAATTAGATGCCTATATAAAAAGCAAAGAAGTATCGGAATTCGTTTATTACTGTGAAAACATAAGAGGCAAACCCGGAAGCAGAGAGTTATTCTCCTCTTTTTTGAAAGCTTTCGAGGCACGAAAACATGGTTTTGATTCACTTTACTCTCAGAATTCATTTATACATTCTCGTAAGAAATTAATCCCGAATTTTGAAGGCTCAATTGGATTTGACTGGTACTATGTCCTTCCAGAGCAGTTAAAAAAAACATTGAATTTGAATGTTACATCTTTGGCAGAATTAATTACCGTGTCAGCAAATATAATAGGAAGTAGAGAATCCACCGAATTGCTTGCAGAAATTTATTACGGAGTTCCACAAAAAGCTGTATCGGGGTTCATAGATTTTTTGGTGGACAATGGCTACTTTATGGAGGGAGAATTTTGAGTCAAATAATCGTTTCAGGAGAGAAAAGGCTTGAAGGAACAGTGGATATAAGCGGTTCAAAGAACGCAGCTCTTCCAATACTTGCAGCCACTGTCATGATTGATGAACCTGTGGTCGTAAAAAACGTTCCCGAGCTCAGGGATGTTCACACTATGCTCTCCATTCTTCAAAGGATAGGCAAAAAAGTTTCGTTTGAGCATGGAGCAGTGTTTATAGAACCTGGAGATATACTTTTGGGAAGCGTCCCTTACGATCTTGTGGGAAAAATGAGAGCTTCTTTCAATCTTTTTGGACCATTGGTTATGGCGTGTGGTTGGGCCAGGGTTGGAAAACCAGGTGGTTGTAACATAGGACAAAGGCCTGTTGATTATCATGTCAAAGGCTTGAAGCGCTTTGGGCTGAAGATAGTAGAAGAACATGGCGATGTATATGGTGAATTGCCTCCAGAATTTGAGAATACAATTGAATATGAATTACCGTTTAGAAGTGTTGGTGCTACCGAGCAACTCATGACCACTGCTGCATTAATGGAAGGAACAGAAGTGGTTATAAGAAATGCCGCTAAAGAACCTGAAATTGTAGATCTTCAAAACTTTCTCAACAAAGCAGGTGCAACAATCACCGGTGCGGGTACAAACACGATCCATATCAAAGGCGTTAAAAAGTTGTATGGAACAGAGTACGATGTTATCCCTGACAGAATAGAGGCCGGGACATACTTACTTGCTGGGGTTATTACCCGAGGCAGTGTTGAAGTTAAACACGTTATCCCAGACCATTTAGAAGCTCTGCTAAATATTTTGAAAGAGATGGGCACTGAAATCACAGTAGGTAATGATACGGTGCGAGTTACTGCTTTCAACAAATTGAAACCTGTTAAAGTTAGTGCTAAACCTTATCCTGGGTTTCCAACGGACTTACAGCCGATTATCACTGCTGTACTTGCTACAATTGAAGGAGAATCTGTGGTAGAAGAGTCGGTTTTTGAAAATCGATTCGGTTATGTTGATGAAATGAACAGAATGGGTGCTCAAATCAAGGTCAAAGATCGAAAGGCTTATATAAAAGGGATTGCAAAATTGAGTGGCGCTGAAATTAATGCCCCGGATATAAGGGCAGCTGCTGCACTTGTTATTGCCGGAATGGCCGCTGAAGGTGAAACGATTGTCCATAATGCCGGGCATATTTTCAGAGGTTATGAAAAGCTAAGGGAAAAATTCACATCTATTGGCGCCTATTTAAGAGTTTATCCCGATGAGGAGTGAATTTAGTGGCTTTCCCTTCATATCTTGAGGCCTTAAACAATGGAAAATTGAGGGAAATTATTAAATCTCTTGAGGCGCATTTGGAAAGCTGCCAATTGTGCCCCAGAGAGTGTAAGGTAAACAGATATCACTCAGTGGGTATATGTGGCCAAGGCTCCACAGCTAAAATAAGTGCATCTGTTCTCCATTATGGTGAAGAACCCCCTCTTGTTGGTGACGGCGGTGCTGGGGCAGTTTTTTTCAGCGGCTGCTCTATGAAATGTGTGTATTGCCAGAACTTTGGCTTTAGCCAGCTGAATCGGGGCAATGAAATCGACGCAAAGGAACTCGGCAAGATTTTTTTGAAAATTCAGAATCAGGGAGGCGAAACACTGGATCTGGTAACACCCACACCTCACCTTCTTTCAATACTCAAAGCTTTGGAATACGCAGCTGAAAGGGGTTTTTCTCTTCCGATAGTGTATAACACCAGTGGCTATGAAAAAGTCGAAACACTAAAATTACTCGAAGGAATTGTGGATATCTATCTTGCGGATATTCGTTATACCTCAGACATTATGGGGAAAAAGTACTCCGGAGTACCGGATTATTGGACTGTAACCAAAAAAGCCATCAAAGAAATGTACAGGCAAGTTGGCCCGTTCAAAAGCGAAAGAGATTTTCTAAAAGGTTTGATAATAAGGCATCTAGTATTGCCTGAAAAAATATCTGGAACTGAAGAAATGCTTGATTTTCTTGCATTTGAACTATCGTTATCGGTACCGATTTCACTGATGTCTCAATACAAACCAGTTTACAAAGCCTTCGAATACCCAGAATTGGCGAGAAGAATTACTTCGCAGGAGTACAATCGCGTCCTGGAGCTTTTAGAACATTACGGCTTTGAGGGGTGGATGCAATACTTTGATAAAAATGAAGAGTTTAGGGTGAAACCATTGTTGGAGGAATCATGATTTTCTTTTTTTCAATATTTGTCTGGATGATGCTGTCGCCTTCGATGAAGTTAGAAAACTTCATATTCGCTGTCATTTCAGCCAGTGTTTCCTGGGTTGTTGGGAAAAAGGTAATTCCAAAAGGAAACGCTGCAGGCGCTGTTAAGGTCATTCTTACGAATATTCCTATAGCGGTAATCCAGGCTTTTAAAATGCTCTTTACTGTCCAACTTTTCTCAACCTCTGAAATCACTTCTCCAGAAAACCGGATAGAGGAATTCGGAAAGATTGTATCAATAACCCTGACACCTAAGGAATTAGTTGTGCTTAAGGAAGAAAGCAAGCTGATTATCCACGAGGTGAAAAAGGAATGATAATCTTTATAGCAACTGGAATTATACTTTATTCTTTTGGCGCTCTTTTCATATATTCAAAAAACCGGAACCCCTGGCGGCTTCTCATAGCTTACTCATCAATAACTTTGAAAACACTCGTATTGCTAATATTCCTAGAACTCGCGTCTGAAGTAAGATACCTTTCTGAAATTATCCTTATTTTCCTTTTTCTGAACACCGGTGGAACGATAATTGCAGCCTTTTTTTTGGGAATGAGGGATGGAAAATGAAAATACTTGCTTATTCTTTTTTCTTTAGTGGGGCAATCCTTGTCGTTGTTGGGACAATGCGAGCTATTGTTGCCAAAAGCCTGGTTCAGTCTCTGCATTATTTTGGCATTTCTGATACCATTGGTCTAAGTCTCTTGGCTCTTTCAGCGTTCTTTTTTGAATTGTTGAACCCACTGGAAGCAATTGTTTTGATAGGGATACTCATAGTTTCAGGACCGGTCGTTTCTCACATTATTGCCCGAGCTTTTTTAAATTCACAGAGGAGGTAAGATGCTTTTCACAGTTACTGCTTTTTCGGTTTTTTACCTTATAACAGCATTGTCTGTAATAACCGCTAAAACCAATTTCAAAGCCGTTATTTGGTATGGGATTTTAGGCTTTTTTGCTTCTGTGATAATGCTCCTTCTTGGTGCACCAGATGTTGCTTTAACTCAGTTCACTGTCGGTGTCACCCTTGTTATATTGGTATATATAATGGCAATCAAGAAACAACGAAGGGTTAGAATTGGCTATGTTCCGACGCCTCATATGATATATCGCAGCAATAATACACTGCAAGGATTAGAATGGGAGATAATTTCCAGAATACAGGTACTTGAAGGTTATCATGTTGAGTCCAGAGAATTCGAAGGTACTTCACAAGCGGTCGAAGCCCTTAAATCTGGAAATATCGATATTGTTTGCGGTGGTTTGATAGATGATAATGTACAAAACCTGGACTTTTTTGAGAAAATTCCCTATCTTGAAACTGTTCTCTTTAAAATAGACGATCGCGAAGTGGATTACATTCATCTGAAGATGCTTGGTAAAACAATGGAAAAAATAGAAGCAGTTCCGTCGCGTAAGTCATATTACATCTTTCTTCTATCAAATAGAGCTGATGACCTCAAAAATTTCATAATCTCAGACCTTATAGAATTAAAAAAAACAGGTGAACTGAAAAATATCGTGGAGAGATACCTATGAATTTGAAAAGAATCCTGGCCATTAGCATCGTGTGCTATATTTTTGTCCTTTTCTTTTTTCAGGTTGACTTTACAGCAGCCCTTGAAGCGCAATCCAAGATTAATACCCTGGTAGAAAAGGTAAAAATACCCAATACTGTTACCGCCGTTTATTTGCGATCAAGAGTTTACGATACTCTTTTTGAAGTGATTGTATTCTCCGTGGGTGTTCTGGGGGTCACAATCATGCTGAAAGCCGAACCCAGAAGTGAACTTTCTGAACAGACCATTTTTGGAACAGCTCAGGTTTATAGCTCTGGAATTATGGCTATTTCAGTTACAATCTTCCTCTACGTGGTTTTAAATGGGCACATATCGCCCGGTGGGGGATTTGCTGGCGGTGTAATTCTTGCCAGTAGTGTTGTCTTATACGGAGTAAGTTCAAGCTTTATTAAAGCTCTTTCGCATTATGAAAAATTGCGCATGAAAATCCTGGAAAATATCGCACTTGTTATTATTTTATCCCTGATGACCATGGGATTATCATTCCCGAATTTTACCTTCGGGCTCAATGAAGCGCAAAGCTATGGCAGCATTTTAAGTGGGGGAGTAATCCCGCTTATCAACCTCTTGATTGGTCTTAAAGTCTATGCTGGGGCGTGGAAGATGGCAAGCGAATTTGTTGTGAGAAGAGGGACACTATGATAAGCGATATGGTTATATATACATCGTTGATTGGTGCTTTTCTCGGGACTTTAGGAATGCTTTTAACATCGAATTTGATAAAGAAAATACTGGCTCTTGGCATTGTTGAAACTTCTGTAACGCTTTTTTTTACTGCTATTTCCTCAAAAGGGGGTACTAGAGCTCCAATAATCCCTTCCTTACCCATTGAGAATGTGCATTTCGCTGATCCAATACCACAGGCCGTGATAATAACCAGCATAGTAATAGGATTCGCCATATTGAGTTTACTACTTACATTTACAATCATGCTTCATAACAGGTATCATACAGTGGATATCGATTTAATAGAAGGAATGTTAGAAGGAGAAGAGGAATGATTCTTTATTTGAGTATTATCCCACTTTTGCTTGGTGGAGTATCGCTAATACTTAATCAAAGGACAAAAATAACCATTGTTTTGACTTTCACTTCCCTGTTAACATCGATTGTAATATTATTATTCAATATTGGAAAAAACTTCGAAATGGTCATAGGTAACTGGGGAACACTGGGTATTTCCATAGGATATGATGAATTTGCTCTACCTTTTCTTTTGGCTGTGATAGTGGTTCTTTCAGCAATAACGTTGAATTCTCTTCAAAAAAGCTACGATGGTTTTTTTTATGCTCTGATCACATTACTTCTTGGATCACTGAATGCTGTTTTCATAACCAGGGATCTTTTCAATGTCTACGTCTCTTTTGAACTCGCATCGATAATTGGCTTTATTTTAATTGCCTACGGCAGAAAAGGGAAGCAAATCTGGGCTACGGTTAAATATATGTTGATTTCAGCGCTTGGATTCAACTTTTATCTTATAGGAATAGGACTTGTTTACATGAAAAGTGGAACCTTCTCTTTTTCTGCACTTGATTATATGGACAAGCTGCCAGCTGTTCTTATCTTCACCGGGCTTTCGGTTAAATCGGGTTTATTTCTGCTCTCCATGTGGCTTCCAGATGCCCATGCAAATGCTATCACCGAAGTATCTCCAATACTCTCCGGGTTGATGGTAAAAATAGAGGATTATTTAGTGATACGGTTTCTACAATATGGCTCCTTTCAATGGTTGAGAAATTTCTATCTTGTGATTGGTACGTTCAGCGCTGTAGCTGGCGTGCTTTTTGCTATGAATGCAAAGAAGGCTAAGGATGTTCTTGCCTATCACACGTTTTCTCAGATTGGTTTTATCATAGCTGCAAGTAATATGGCAGCAGCATGGCACGCTTTCAGTCACGCAGTTTTTAAGGGATTGTTGTTCATGACCGCTGGAAACATAAAAGAAAGACTAGGAACTCAAAAAATCCAGGAATGGAAAGGAAAAATCAATATAAAAGAGTATATCCCATTACTTGTTGGTTCTGCAGCGATTATGGGTACCCCCTTAACATCTGGCTTTGTCACCAAAAATGGTATTATGGATTCCATATCAGGGCCTGCAAAATATTTTCTCGTGGTTGCTTCCATTGGAACAGTTATCAGTTTCTCGAAATTGATATTTGTAGGTGTCTCTAAGGAAAAAATGAAACTTCGCTGGAACATGTGGCTTGCCTATGGCATTATGGTCGCTGCAGTCTTCATTCATGGAATTATAGGTTTTGATACCCATCATACTCTTGATGCTCTGATTATGATTGCGACAGGGATACCGCTTTTCTTCATGTTGAAAAAATTCCTGAATCCACTACCGAGAATTTTTGAAAGGCTCGATAATGCTCTCATATTATATCTACTGCTTTTTGGAATAATGCTAACTTTTGTATTGGAATAAATCTCTTTCTACTACATTTTCCACTTGAAATTATGGAATACATACTTTATAATAGTGGCGTGTACGCCCGTAGCTCAACTGGCAGAGCGGCGGTCTCCAAAACCGTAGGCTGGGGGTTCGACTCCCTCCGGGCGTGCCATCAAAGGGGACATTGTCCCCTTTTTTCTTTACTAAAAGAGTAAGATCGGGTCTAGGGTACTAAAGACCGGGTTTAGGGTTTAGTAAAAACACTAGACCCTATACCCTATACCCGCTTTACTATGAGACAGGTCTTGTTGTTAGTTTCTTGCCCTCTGAGCTTCACGTATCTTCACAATACTAAGTCAAGCCGATTTTTGAATTTCGCTTTTCCAAGTGCTAAAGTAGTGGTAGGTGATACTATGGAGAAAATCGTAGAGTTCATAAGGAAAACTATCGAAAAGTACAACTACGCTGGAGCAATAGTGGGGATCAGTGGGGGAATTGACTCAGCTGTCACCGCTGCACTTTGCGTTGAAGCTCTCGGAAAGGAAAGGGTTTTTGGCATGCTATTGCCAGAAAGAGACTCCTCGCCAGACAGTTTGAAGCTTGGTGTTAAGTATTGTAACTGGATTGGAATACCCTATAAAATAGCAAAAATCACTCCTGTTCTCAGAGCTTTGGGTGTATACAAATTGCAACCGCCAGCATTTCTGATACCATACAGTATCAAAAAAAGGTACGCACTAAAAAAATGGGAAGCTCAGGGCGGGACAAACGTATTCATAAATGATTTGAAAAACTCAGGCGATGCCGAAATGAGAAAGGGCATGGCTTATTATCGCGCAAAGCATCGAGTCAGAATGTGCCTGCTTTATCTGGAAGCTGAGAAAAAGGGGTATGCTGTTGTTGGGACGACAAATAAGACGGAATATTTAACAGGCTTTTATGTAAAATGGGGGGACGATGCGACCGATATAGAACCCCTTCTTCACCTGTATAAAACCGATGTTTTTAAGCTGGCAAAAAGATTGAATATACCAGATGAAATATTTAACAGGCAGCCTTCACCTGACTTGATCCCCGGATTAACAGATGAAAGTGCGATGGGTATCAGTTATGTTGACCTTGATAGAATTTTGAAAAAGATGGAAAATGGTGTATCAATTGAAGGTGAACCACATGAGAAAGTAGAAAGAGTCAACATGCTTTTAAAGGCTGCAAAATACAGAAATATAAGGATGCTTTCCCTTTAAAAAGCATTAAGTCTTGACTATGGAGTGTTTTTGCTTTTCCTTCAGTCGTATTTGCTCCGGTCTTACTTGATATTTTATAGGATTGCGCTTGATTCTGGCTTCTGATGTGCTTCGCATATGTTTGGATATCTGGTAATATATATATGTACACCATTTCCCATTAAATCGTGATGGGGGGAGTTTTGATGGAGATAGGTATTTTTGGTCTAACTATGAGTGGAAAGACTACCATTTTCTCTTTGCTAACAGGCGTTAATTTAGAGGAGCATGCTCATAAGAATGAGCCTTTAACCGGTGTTGCTAAGATACATGATGAAAGGGTGGAACGGCTTTCCGAACTTTTTAAGCCTAAAAAGACAACATATGCAACCCTTTCTTTTATAGATATCCCCGGATATGATCTTTCTGCTAATAGGAAAGAAAAAAACAGAATTTTTCAGTTTATTCAAAACGCAGATTCGTTGTTAGCCGTTGTTCGAGCTTTTGAAAGCCCCTCAGTGCCCTGGCCACCAGAAGCAGAAGAACCTGTGAAACAGCTCGAAATTATAAAGTCGGAATTGCTGCTCAGGGATTTAGAAGTAGTTGAAAATAGACTCCTAAGGCTTTCAGAAACGGAAAAAAAGAAGAAATTGTCACCAGATGAATCAGCTGAAAAAGAAATCCTTGAAAGAATCAGTCAGATTCTCGAGCAAGAAAAGTTTGTGAGTACTGCGAATTTGGCCGAAGAACAGTTAAAAAGAATAGGCTCGCTTTCTCTTTTTACGGCGAAACCTGTAATTGTTGTAGCTAACCTTGATGAAGATCAATTCAGCACTAAGAAATATAACGGTAAGGAAAAACTCGTAGAAAGCTGCGAGGAAAATAAATTTGCCTATTTGGAGCTATCAGGGAAAATAGAGCAAGAATTGAATGCCCTTTCAGCAGAGGACAGGGAACTGTTCATGAGCGAACTTGGCATTGAAGAAAGTGGTATTCAAAGGCTTTCACGCGTTGTTTATGAACATGTGGGACTTATCTCGTTCCTTACTGTAGGAGAGGATGAAGTTCGTGCCTGGACAGTAAAAAAAGGCGCGACAGCCTTAGATTGTGCCGCTAAAGTACATACAGACCTAGCGAAAAGATTTATCAAAGCAGAGGTTATCTCTTATGATGACTTTATGAAAGCCGGGAGCATGGCTGAAGCAAAAAAACTGGGGCTTCTACGGCTGGTTGGAAGGGAAGAGGTTGTACATGATGGAGACATCGTCCACATCAGAGCAAACGCTTAGACTTTGCGATACTCACTCTCACATTTCTTTTAAACAATTCGACCATGATAGAGAACGCATCATTTCACAACTGAAGAATGGTGAACTTGAATTCCTTATAGAAATAGGTATAGACCTTGAAACTTCAAAAAGGGTCGTTGAACTTGCATCAAAGCATGAGAATATTTTCGCAGCGATAGGGATTCATCCACATGAAAGCAATGATACACCATCTAATTACACAGAAGAAATGAGAATTTTGGCTGAATATAAAACAGTAGTCGCTATAGGAGAAATCGGTCTTGATTATTACAGAAATCTATCGCCTAAAGAAATACAAAAGAGGGTTTTTAGGGAACAATTATTTCTTTCCAGAGAGCTAAAACTTCCAGTTGTTGTACACGTTCGGGATGCTTATGATGATGCCTATGAGATTATAAAGGAATTCAAAGGAGAACTGCATGGTGTTATCCACGCTTTTTCGGGTACCATAGCTGATGCTAAGCGTTTTGTCGATCTGGGGTTTAAGCTGGGAATTGGTGGACCGCTTACATATCCTAAAAATAACGAATTGAGAGAAATAGTGCGCCACTTTTCATTAGTACATTTTTTGTCAGAGACTGATTGCCCTTATTTGCCCCCACAGAAGTACAGGGGAAAGAGAAATGAACCAGCTTATGTGCGGTTTGTTATTGAATTGATATCGGAGCTGAAAGGAATCTCGGCTTCAAGTTGCAGTACCATTTTATGCGAAAACGCAATTGACCTTTTTAAGCTTCAAATATAACGCGTTTGGGAAGGGGATTGCTTCATGGGGAAAATCGATGAATTCAGGAAATTCAGGGGAACGATGAACAACAGGATTTTAGAAACCGGTGATATCAACACCAGGAGATTCTTCTCTTTAGACTCAGCCATTTACAGGGAAGGGGTTCTTGATGCAAAAACCAAGGAGCTTCTTGGTCTTGTAGCTTCCATGGTATTGAGATGTGATGATTGTGTGACCTATCACATTTTGCAGTGCAAGGAACTTGGGATATCAAGAGCAGAATTTATGGAGGCTTTTAATGTTGCTTTAATAGTCGGTGGCTCCATTGTTATTCCCCATTTTAGGCGTGCTGTGGCCCTCCTGGATGAATTAGAAGGAGTGGACTGAGTATGGCCAACAGATTGTTTTTGTTCGATGGTACGGCTATTGTATATAGAGCTTATTTCGCTATTGACGTATCCCTTACGAATTCAAAAGGGGAACCTACAAACGCCCTTTTTGGCACAGCCAGGATGCTTTCTAAGTTCATAAAGGAGAAGATGGAAACCGGTGATTATGCTCTCTTCGCTTTCGATAGAAAAGAGGAAACCCATCGGCATAAAATGTATGAAGATTACAAGGCTACCCGGAAAGCAATGCCTGATGCCCTTGTTTCACAACTTTCATGGATACCGGATATTGTTGAGGGTTTTGGAATAAAGTTTCTTTCTATTCCTGGACTCGAAGCAGATGACATAATCGCGACAGCAGCCACGAAATTCAAAAGCCGGGTAGATGAAGTTATTATCGTTTCTGGAGACAAGGATATCCTTCAACTTGTCGGTGGAAACGTAAGAGTGTTGCGCTTTGTTTCTGGTCTCACTGATCTCCAGGAATATGATGAGCAGAAAGTTTTGGAAGTTTTTGGATTTCCGCCATCCAAACTACACGACTATCTTTCGCTTGTTGGAGATACCTCGGACAACATACCTGGTGTGAAAGGCATAGGAGAAAAAACGGCCAAAGATCTTCTGAAAAAGTACGAATCAATAGATAATATCTATTCGAGCATTAGACAGTTATCTCCAGCTCTAAGGCGAAAACTCGTGGATGGCAAACAGCTCATGGAGCTTTCAAGGAATCTCGTACAGCTTGTAACAAATGCTGACTTAAAACTGTCATTAGATGCACTCAAATACACGGGTTTGGATAAAAATAAATTGCGAAAAGTCTTTATGGCTATGGAATTCTCTTCTTTGATAAAGGAATTTGAATTATATTCTGATGCATCTGAGGAGAGGAAGGGCGGAGAACTGGAATACAATTTGATTTCTTCTGATGATGAATTTCAGCAGTTCTTGAAAAAACTAAAGAAGAATTCACTGGTATCAATTGATTTTGAAACAACATCATTGGATCCGCACCAAGCTGAAATTGTCGGGATATCCTTTTCCTTTGAAGAAGGTAAAGGTTATTACCTTCCTGTGGGGCATGATACCGCGCAGTGGCAGCCAGCTTCGAAAGAAGTGATACGAGTATTGAGCGACCTGCTATCTCGACCTGGCTTAAAAATCGTTGGACAAAACCTTAAGTACGATTACGAGATCATGATCAAACACGGTATCCATCCGATTGTTCCTTACTTTGACACCATGATAGGAGCTTATTTGCTCAACCCAGATTCCAGGCGTTTCAATCTCGATGACCTTGCCCTGAAATATCTGGGATATAGAACGCAAACCTTTGAAGAGCTTATGGAAAAGAATAGGATAGGCGACGATTTTTCGAAGATATCTCCCATGGAAGCGGCTCATTATTCAATAGAAGACGCAGATGTGGCTTTGAGATTATATAAAGTTCTCTCAAATAAGCTATATGAAACCGGCCTTGACAGGGTAATGCAGGAAATAGAAATGAAACTGATTCCTGTTTTGGCTGATCTGGAGCTCAACGGCGTTTTTGTGGACACCGATAAGCTGAAGGAGCTTTCGAGAGATTACCAGGAAAAGCTGGATAGCCTATTGAAGGAGCTTTTCGAGCTTACCGGGGAGAGATTCAATCCCAATTCTCCTTCTCAGGTTTCAAGGGTTCTTTTTGAGAGGTTGAAGTTAACTCCGCCTAAAAAAACCAAACAAGGTGCCTTTTCTACAAGCGCTGATGTATTGGAATCACTTGCAAATGAACATCCCGTTGCTGAAAAATTGCTCGAGTACAGGAAGTACCAGAAACTCAAATCAACCTATCTTGACACATTGCCAAGACTCGTCAATCCGGTTACTGGCAGAATCCATGCCAGTTTCCATCAGACGGGTACTGGAACAGGTCGGCTGTCCAGCAGCAATCCGAACGTCCAGAATCTTCCAATAAAAGACGACGCCGGGAAAGAAATCAGGCGCTGCATCGTTCCCCAGAAAAAGGGCTGGAAAATTGTCAGTGCTGATTACTCGCAGATAGAACTCCGTGTGCTCGCTCATTGTAGCGGTGATGAGCAGCTTATCGAAGCTTTCAAACATGAGGAAGATATCCATTCTTTGACAGCTTCGCGGCTTTATGGAATTTCTCAGGATTCGGTTACTGATGAAATGAGAAAAGTCGGAAAGATGGTGAATTTCGCAATCATATATGGTATCTCGCCTTTTGGGCTTGCTAAGAGGTTGAAAATTTCCTCAAAAATCGCTGAAAATATGATTTCCAATTACTTTAGCGCTTACCCTGGAGTGAGAAAGTACATCCATGAAACCATTGAAAAAGCCAGGGAAAAAGGATATGTGACCACTCTTTTTGGCCGAAGACGAGAGATTCCACATTTTCGTACAAGAAACAAAACACGGATACAGGAAGGCGAGAGGATAGCAGTCAACACGCCAATTCAGGGGACAGCGGCTGACATAATGAAAATAGCGATGATCAAAGTGGACGAGCTTGTTAAAGAAGCGGGGCTTAAAGGATTCGCAATCTTACAGGTACATGATGAACTTGTTTTTGAAGTCCCGGAAACAGAGGTTGATAAGATCTGTGATATCCTCCGAAAAGGTATGACTGAGGGGCTTGATTTAAAAGTACCTCTGAAAATTGATATAAGCATCGCGGACTATTGGGCATGAAGTGATAGATATGAAAAAAAACCCATTAAATTTTAAAGAGTTGGGTATGCTGAACATCGTTTTTCAGTTTGGCATAGTGGTGGTGTCAAATGTTTTTGTTGGCGGTCTCATTGGCTATCTATTGATGAAGTACGCTGGCATGGGGAAATTTTGGCTAATACTTTTTCTCATGCTTGGGATCTTTTCCGGATTGTATCAAGGCATCAGGTATTTACTGAAAGAAGCTGAAAAATATGAAAAAACTGATAAAAATGGCGATAAAGGAAACCACAGCTCTGGCAATTCTAGCACTAGTTGAAATAATCGTACTTTTTCCCTTTATAAAAACCGCAGTGCTGGGAATTCTTTATGGAAGCGCTTTTTCCATTTTAGGCTGGTGGTTGATGGTAAAAGATGTAAAATCATTTGCTGAAAAAGGGTCTTTATTTAAATTCGGTTTCCTGTTAAGATATTTCTTGTATGCAGTTGGTATGGGAACAGCGATTTTCTATGGAAAGCTCTTTTTTGCTGGAACCGCGCTAGGGATATTGAATCTCAAGCTTTCGCTCTATATTTTTGGGAGGTGGTTGGGTGAAAATACAACTAACCAAATTTGATAAAATCCTTCTTGGCTTTATCATAGCAGGTTATCTGGCAATTTTGGTTTACATATTCGCCACAGGTTATCATTTCCCAAAACTGGGCGACGATGTTGGACAAAGATGGATTTATCAGCTTCCATTTGGCAATTCCCTGCTGAGTAGAGTAAACCCAATGACCATTTTTATGAGCTGGGCTATAATGATTGGTTTGATTACATTTGCTGCTTCAATAAAGGTATTTACAGTAATTCCTGGTAAAAAGCAGAGTTTGATTGAAATGCTTCTTGATTATCTGTTAGGGCTGACAAAAGACGCTGTCCAAAAGGAAGAATTCGTAAGACCAACTTTTAATATAGCCGCTACGCTTTTTTTATTTATCTTCATAGCGAATGTTATAAGTGGAATTCCTGGAATTCAGGCGGTCCCAAGGAATGGAGGAGTAGTGTTCACAATTTTCGAAGACACTTGGTACACCCCTACCTCTGATTTGAATACGAACGCTACTTTTGCGGTCATGGTATTGATAATTAGCCATGCTTTTGCGATAAAAGCTAAAGGGTTTGGAAAATGGCTAAAAGGATTTTTCGAGCCTTTTCCCATCATGTTTCCAATGAACCTCATAGGAGAACTTGCAAAACCAGTTTCGCATTCTTTGAGGTTATTCGGGAATATCATGGGTGGTGGTTTGCTGGTTCTGATTATCAGCTATCTCACCAAGTATTTTCTTATGCCAACGTTTTTATGGGGATTTTTTGGAATCTTTGTAGGCTCTATTCAGGCTCTTGTTTTTACTATTCTCGCGATTGCATATATTGGTTCAGTAATAGAATAATTTTATTCATAAGGAGGTCTGTGTATGGAACTCGGTGATGCATTAGTGCAGCTCGGAAAATTCATTGGCGCGGGACTTGCGATGGGTATTGGGGCCATTGGACCTGGTGTTGGTGAAGGTAACATTGGGGCTAAAGCCATGGAAGCGATGGCAAGGCAACCCGAGTTGATAGGCACTCTTACCACTAGGATGCTGCTTGCAATGGCAGTTACTGAATCAACAGGGCTCTATTCATTGGTCATTGCTTTCATGATATTGCTGGTGGGTTAAACCACCCACCCCGAAAGAAGGGGGTAGAAATATGATCGAATTAAATCTCACATCACTGATACAGTTGATGAATTTTTTGGTCCTGTTTTTTGTTCTTAAAAAGCTTCTTTTTGATAGGTTCTTTGATATTATTGCTAAAAGGCAAGAAATAGTGAAAAGCGAACTAAAAAAAGCCGAATCCTTGAGAGAAGAAGCGGAAAAATACAAGGAAGAACATCAAAAAGAACTCTCGGAAGCTCATGAAAAGGCTGCCGCTATTGTTGCTACCGCCGAAAAACAGGCTGAGAAAATTCTTTTGGAGGCAAAGGACAAGGCAAAAGCGGAAGCCAGCCGCATTGTAACAATGGCTGAGGCTCAAATGGCGCAAGAAAGAGAAAAAGCCATGAGTGAAATTCAAGGCGTAGTTATTGCAACTGCTGTTGAAATAGCACTTAGGGTTTTAGGCAAAGAAATGGATGAGGAAGCCCGAAGACAATACACCAAAAAGGTAATGGAAAATCTGGGTGATAGGGAATGAGGTACTCTCCAACCGTTGCATATAGGTACGCTAAAGCCCTTTTTTTGGGTGCAGGGCCGCAAAGTGACGAACTAGTTCGAACTTTGAGCGTAGCTGCCAAATTGGTTGAGAACCCAACAGTTAGAGAAGTAATACTTGATCCTACTTTATCAAGAAAAAAGGCTTCCCAAATTATGTCTAAATTACTCCCCGAGGCACCCAAAATAATTGTGCGATTTATAGAAATCCTTGCAGAGAAGCGCCGATTAGCTTATTTGCCTTACATTCTCGAAAGTTATAGAGCATTAATCGCAGAGGCAAAGCGTGAAATCGAAGTGGATGTCGAAACAGCTATAGAACTTTCAAGTGTAGAATACAGGATCCTCAGGAAATTTATATTCAACAAAACTGGAATGGAACCGAGCTTTAAAATACGAACCAATCCCAGACTTATTGCTGGGATGATTTTACGTTTCGGAGATAGAGTAGTTGACATGAGTATATCAGGAAGACTTAAAAGAATCAAACAAGGTATTGGTAGCTAAAATGAACCACTGGAGGTGGTTGAGTGAAGATCAGTCCCTCGGAAATCACGAGAATTATTGAAACCCAAATCAAAGGTATAGACAAAGAAATTGACTATTTTGAATCCGGGAAAGTCATACAAATTGGTGATGGAATTGCCCGGGTTTACGGGTTGAAGGGCGTCATGTCCAGTGAACTTGTTGTTTTTGAAAATGGTGTTTATGGCATGGCCCTCAACCTGGAAGAAGACAATGTTGGGGTTGTCATCCTTGGTGAATATAAGGACATCAAAGAAGGAGATCTCGTAAAGAGAACCGGAAGGATAATGCAAATACCGGTAGGTATGGATTTACTTGGTAGAGTGGTAAATCCCCTTGGAATCCCAATAGATGCCAAAGATCCAATTAGTGTAAAAGATTACCGACCTATTGAAGTCAAAGCTCCTGGCGTGGTTTTAAGAAAACCCGTTGACACACCTCTTCAAACAGGGATAAAAGCCATTGACTCCATGATTCCTATAGGTAGAGGCCAGCGAGAATTGATAATCGGTGACAGGCAAACTGGAAAAACTGCGATAGCCGTGGATACTATCATCAATCAAAAAGGGCATGGGGTTTACTGTATCTACGTTGCCATTGGCCAGAAATCTGCTGCTATTGCAAAGATAATAGATAAACTTGTTGAGACCGGTGCCATGGAATATACCACAGTAGTCGTTGCCTCTGCTAGCGACCCTGCTGCTCTCGCTTATCTGGCACCTTATGCAGGAGCCGCAATGGCTGAATACTTCATGTATAATGGCAAAGACGCTTTGGTGATTTACGATGACCTTTCCAAGCATGCAGCCGCGTACAGAGAGCTTTCTCTTCTTCTAAGAAGGCCTCCTGGACGTGAAGCATATCCAGGTGATGTCTTTTATCTCCATTCAAGACTCTTAGAACGAGCCGCAAGACTTAATGAAGAACATGGCGGAGGTTCTTTTACGGCGTTACCGATTATAGAAACTCTAGCCAACGATGTCAGCGCTTATATTCCTACGAATGTCATATCAATTACCGATGGGCAGATATATCTCGATCCAAATCTCTTTTATGCTGGTAATCGTCCTGCTATAAATGTTGGTCTCTCCGTATCCAGGGTTGGTGGTTCTGCTCAAATAAAAGCAATGAAAAAAATAGCTGGTAGTCTGAGACTTTACTTAGCACAGTACAGAGAATTGCTTACTTTTGCGCAGTTCGCAACAGATCTTGATCAGGCTACTCAGAACCAGTTGATACGGGGTGAAAAACTAACGGAGCTTCTGAAACAAGGGCAGTATGCTCCAATGCCTGTCGAAGAGCAAATCGTGGTTTTATATGCCGGAACGAAGGGATTTCTCGATGACATTCCCACCGAAAGAATAATTGCATTCGAAAATGCTCTTCTTCAAATTATGAAAGAAAAACATCCAGATGTACTTATAAAAATCAGGGAGGGAAAGGACCTTACAGATGAGATTGAGGAGAGTCTTACAGCTGCAATTGAAGATGCAAAAAAGTCCTTCCTGAGCTGAAGGTGGTATTGTGAGTAAAGGAAAGTTACGTGCGATAAAAGAGAGAATTGAATCCACTGAATCGACTATGCAAATCACCCGGGCAATGGAAATGGTGGCCCGGGCGAAGATAAAAAAGGTTGAAAAATCACTCGCTTTTGTAAGAGAATACGAGGCTGCTTTAAGAAAGAATCTATCGATTGTGAGTGCTTCCACAGACGAAACTGAGCTTTTCAGCGGCGAAGGTGATGTCTTGATAGTTGTAACCGCTGATATGGGTTTGTGTGGAGCGTTTAACAGTGAAGTTCTGCGTTTAGCTGATGATACCCTAAAAAAAGAAAAAGATGGGATAAAAGCGATTGTAACAATTGGCAATAAGGCTGAACAGCATTTCAAAGGATCTGCCTTGCACTTCGATAGTTTCACAAGATTTTACGACATACCAGATGCTGATGAAGCAGCGATGATATGGAATCGGGTCTTTGAAATCATGAGAAAAAAATCCGCATCCGGCTTGAAAATCGTGTACAGTCGCTTTAAGAATCCCATAATTCAGCTCCCGGTCCTTTACGAAGTATTGCCATTTGAAGCAGATGAAATCCCGGAGATCAAAGAAGTGTATGATTTTGAACCGAAAAGCGATAATCTGTACAAAGAACTGCTCGAATCATGGGTTACAAGCGCAATATTGCTGGCTACATATGAAACAAAAGTGGGCGAGCTGTTTGCAAGGCAAAACGCAATGAAAAATGCCACCGAAAACGCCCAGAAAATGATTGAACAGCTTACCCTTATTAGAAATAAGGTGCGTCAGGCTACCATCACTCAAGAGATAATTGAAGTTGTCAACGGCGCAGAAGCATTAAAAGGTTGATCTGGAGGTGTGAGCGTGGCAAAGAATACAAAGAAAGCCCAGAAGAAAGCCACCGGTGAAATCAACAAGGGCAAAATCGTTTCTATAATAGGGCCTATTATCGACGTCAGCTTTGAGGGAGCAACTCTTCCTGATATTTTAAATGCCCTTGAAGTAGAAAACGAATTTTTGGGCAAAAAAATCGTCCTTGAAGTTGCCCAAATTATCGGAGATAACATGGTTAGGGCCATTGCACTTGATTCAACAGATGGACTCGTGAGAGGTCAAGAAGTTATAGATACTGGAAAACAGATTTCTGTGCCTGTTGGCGATGAAATTCTCGGAAGAATGTTTAACCTACTGGGCGAGCCCATAGACGAACGAGGTCCGGTTGATGCAAAAGAGCGCTGGGAAATACATCGTGAACCTCCGTCTATTACCGAGCAAAAAACCGATATTGAAATATTGGAAACAGGCATAAAAGTCATAGACCTCCTTGCTCCTTTCAATAAAGGTGGAAAAATAGGTTTCTTTGGTGGTGCAGGAGTGGGAAAAACGGTTCTGGTTATGGAGCTCATAAGGAATATAGCCATTGAACACAAGGGTCTTTCAATATTCGCCGGAGTCGGAGAACGCACAAGAGAAGGGAATGACCTGTGGCTTGAGATGCAGGAAGCTGGCGTCCTTCCAAATACTGCCCTTGTTTTTGGCCAGATGAACGAACCACCGGGTGCAAGATTCAGGATAGGTCTATCGGCAATCACCATGGCTGAATACTTCCGCGATGTGCAGAAAAAAGATGTCCTTGTGTTTATTGACAATATCTTCCGATTCGTGCAGGCAGGCTCTGAAGTTTCGGCACTTCTCGGAAGAATGCCTTCCGCAGTTGGTTATCAGCCCACTCTTGCCAGTGAAATGGGCAAGCTTCAGGAACGGATAACCTCGACTAAAAGTGGTTCCATAACCTCTGTACAGGCTATATATGTTCCTGCTGACGATATTACAGACCCGGCCCCTGCCACTACTTTCAGCCATCTTGATGCCACTGTAAATCTTTCAAGATCCATTGCTGAACAGGGGTTGTACCCAGCAGTTGATCCCCTGGACTCTACATCAAAGAATCTCGATCCACTGGTTGTTGGGAATGAGCATTACCAGGTTGCCCGGAGAGTTCAGGAAGTTCTTCAGCGTTACAAAGACCTACAAGATATCATTGCCATACTGGGTATGGAAGAGCTCTCAGAGGAAGATAAACTCACCGTAAGAAGAGCACGAAGAATTCAACGATTCTTAACACAGCCTTTCTTTGTAGCGGAACGTTTTAGCAACATTCCTGGCAGGTATGTCCCCATAAAAGAAACCATTCGGGGTTTCAAAGAAATTTTGGAAGGTAAACACGATGATCTTCCAGAGCAAGCTTTCATGTCGGTGGGCACAATTGATGAAGCAGTAGAAAAAGCCAAGAGTTTTGCTGGAGGGCGATAGTGTGGCTCTTAACGTCAAAATATTGACCCCTGATGGAATTAAATGGAACGGAATGGCAGATTACCTCTCCTTCAGAACTATTGAAGGGGGTATGGGAATTCTTCCAAAGCGCTCTCCTTTGCTTGTCAAACTGTCAGTTGATTTAGTGGAGTTAAAAGCTTCTGATGGTGCAAAGCTCTCCTTTGCTATTCATGGCGGTTATTTATTGAACACCCGCGAAGGAACTACCATTGTTGCCGATGCCGTTGAAAAACCCGAAGATATCGATATTCATCGGGCTGAAGAAAGAATATCGAGAGCTAGGGAAATATTGAAAGTTGAGAAAGATGCAAGAGAGAGAGCTCGGATCAATGCAAAACTGCAAAGGCATATGCTGAGGATCAGGGTATTTAAAGAAAGAGTACATGGAAGTAACACAAAATAGTCGGGACCTAATGGTCCCGCTTTTTTTTGAAAGCCGCTATTAGATCGGTTTTCCTTTCTTCACCTCTTAGAAGCCTTTGAACATTTTCCCTGTGGCGGAAGATGGTAAATAACAGAAGCGCAAAAATCCAAAATCCCGCTTCTATGCCTGAAACGAGAAAAACAATTAGGTCCATGACTGCAACGGTGATTATGGATGCAAGAGAGACGTATTTCGTCAAGAGCACTATCGGTGTCCATATCGCTAGAAAAAGGGGAAGAAACCAGCCTTTCAGACCGGTTAACGTACCCACAGTACAGGCTACGGCCTTGCCTCCTTTGAATTTCAAAAAGATCGAATAACTGTGCCCGATAGCAGCAAAAAATCCAATTACAATTAGCTTTTCCTGCGGCAAGCCAAAAAACAAGCTTGCAATAAGCATGGGAACAAAAGCCTTGAAACCATCAAGGGTCATAGTTATAAATCCCAAAACTCCTCCCAGATTTCTGAGAACATTTGTTCCTCCCACATTACCACTGCCGACCCTTCTTATATCTATGCCTTTCACCTTTGGAATGAGATAACTGAAGGGAATGCTTCCCGAAAGGTAACCAATAATTGCCAAAAAAAAGACTTGACTCATTTTTTCCGCCTCAATTTTATAAAGATGGGCGTACCTTCGAGCGGATCAATGTTCTCCCTAATAGCTCTTTTCAACCCTCTCAGATAAGAATGGGTGAAAAGTCTGGGATCGTTGACATTGAGCATGATTAATGGTGGGCGTGTATTAATCTGAGTTGCATAGTAAATTTTCGCTTTTTTCACCTTTGTCCCCACAGGTGGTGTAGAACTCACAAAACGTCCAATGAGATTGTTCAACAAACCTGTGGGAATATGATAATCAATTTTTTCGCTTACAAGGAATATTTTGTCTATAAGCTCATCTATACCTCTACCGGTTATTGCAGAAGTGAAAGTCACCGGGCTATAGTTCACAAAATAGAGTTCGAGCTCAAAAGCTTTTAACAGACTACTGGCTTTTTTATCATTGATTAAATCAGCCTTGTTGAAAACGGTAATAAGGCCTTTTCCGTTTTTTTCTGCAAGTCCTGCTATCTTTTGGTCTTGGTTGCTTATACCCTGTGTAGCATCGACAACAAGGACAATTATGTCAGATCTTTCAATAGCATCAATCGCTCTCATTACACTGTAGTACTCAACATTCTTAACACTGACCTTTGATTTTTTTCTTATGCCAGCTGTATCAACAAATGTAATAGGAATATCGTCAATCAAAAGTGTTTCATCGACTATGTCTCTGGTAGTACCCGGTAATTCTGTCACAAGACTTCTTTGACTACCAACAATGGCGTTGAAAAGCGAAGACTTACCTGCATTCGGTTTTCCAACGATGGCTACCCTTATACTCGCTTCCTCCGCTTCAGGGACATAGTCTATATAATGACCATGAGCCTGAAGGGCCAGGATAACCGCTTCTAAAAGAATATCGATATTTAGGCCATGATCAGCAGAAATGGGTATGGGTTCTCCAAATCCAAGGCTGTAAAGATCTGGCTTGACATCAGTTTCAAAATTGGTGATGTTTTCCACTTTGTTAGCAACAAGAATGATTCTGTCCTTATATCTCCTCAAAAGGTCTGCAAGGTCATAATCAGCAGCAGTCAAGCCATGTTTTCCATCTACTACCCATAGAATCAAGTCACCATCATCGATGATGTCCAGTGTAACATCCTTCATTTTTTCTTCCACAATGTCTTTGGGGTCATCAAAGAGTCCGCATGTGTCAACGACTTCAAACCCCTTTTGCTGCCATTCAACTCTTCCAAAGACGAAATCCCGGGTTACTCCCGGGAGATCGTCAACTATTGCTCTTCTTCCGCCAACCAATCGGTTAAATAAGGTTGATTTTCCCACATTGGGGCGCCCCACAATCAGTACTGTTGCCACAGGTGTTTTCCTCCAGGTCTATTCAGAAGCTCCGTCACTGTCAAAATGCTCTCTGAGTTTATCTCCCAATGAAAGCGTAGCGCTGTCTTCTGATGATAACTCTTTCATAGCCTCTTCAGCTTCCTTTTTTTCCATGTCTTTCAAATATTGTCTTATTGAGACAACCATGTTTCTGGAATCATTTTGTGGATCATAGACCAGTCGAATTATCTTAAATTGATGCTTCTGCCCAATTTCTATGGCCTCATCTGCGTTCTCCACTTTTTTATCTGATATCTGTGAGACTGGTAAGAAAGCTTCTATGTTGTAATCATCAACGAGGACTATCGCACCAGATTTTACAGTGCGGGTAACTGTGCCGGAAACATAGTCGCCAACTTTTAGCTCTTCTGATACCCTTTTCCAGGGATCTTCAGAAGCTTTTTTGAGACTGAGCCTCATCCGGCGATTTTCCCTATCCATGGAAATGATCAGGGCAGAAACAACGTCTCCTTCTTTAACAACATCATCTATTTTATCCACAAAGTTCCATGATATTTCTGAGAGCGGTACAAAGCCAGAAACATATTCCTCGAGTTCAACAATTACCCCGGTTGGTAAGACCTTTGCTACTTTCCCTTCCACGATCTTCCCAATCGGATACTTAGACTCGATGTTGTCCCATGGGTCTCCTAAGGCTTCACGATAACTAAGTGAAAGAGTTCTCTTTTCTTTGTTGACTTCCTTCACTTTGACAAGAACTTCGTCACCAACCTTGACAACTTCCTGAAGCTTTTTCCTTGTATTTCCCCAGAAGACCTCGGAAATGTGTACCAGACCTTCAATACCATCTTCTACGGCTACAAAAAAGCCAAAAGGAACGATAGATTTGACTTTGCCTTTGTGCACTGAACCTACCGGGAAACGTTCCTCAATATCTTGCCATGGGTCCTTCTGCAACTGCTTAAGGCTCAATGAAATCTTTTTGTTCTCTATATCCACACCTATCACTTTTGCTTCAACTTTGTCTCCGGGTTTCAGAATTTTTTCTATCCTGACAGAGAAATCCCAGGAAACTTCTGATGCTGGAATCAGCCCTGTTACATCGGTTGTCAACTTTACAAAGGCACCGAATTTCTTCACCGATTCCACTACTCCAGTTACAACATAGCCTTCTTTTATGCTTTTCAGATAAGACTTTATTCTTAAATCCTTTAACTCTTTTAGCGAAACAACGATTCTCGGTGCGCTGCGCTTTGATCTTCTAAAAGCGATTATTTTGAAATCAAGCGTTTCTTCTGGAATTTCATCATCAATTTTAAGCCCAGAATGTGAACCAGGGAGGAACGCTTCAACTACATTTAAAAGCCTGACATTATAACCACTGCTTACCTTTGAAACGATTTTCCCTTTAACTGGTTCGTTGTTTCTGTATTTGTTCTCTACCTCTTTAAGCGCCTCTTTTCTGAATACTCTGATTTCAGATGCTGTGCTTCGCCCTTCCTCTTCGTTGACCTTTAATATGGTTACTTTTATCTTATCCCCTATTTTGTATTCATTAAGAGAACGAACCAATTCAGATTCTGGCACAAAACCATCCAGCTTTCCATCCAATAGAACTAGTAAGCCATCAGGTTGTATCGAATACACTTCAGCTTCCTTTACGCTCCCCCTCCTTATCGAAAAATCGTCCATACTTTCAAAAATCTCGTCCATACTGAGGTTTTCCTCGTTGTTTCTTTTTACATCATCCATTATGGATAACCTCCCCTTCGTATTTGGTTTCTATGTAATCCAGAATTCTCTGGATTTGCACAAATGGTGTTGATGTACCGCTTATCACGCCAACACTTTCAAACTCCGATAATAAAGGAAGCTCCTCAGGCTTTCGAATATGAAAGGCCTTCTTCCCGGAATTTTGAACAATGCAAGCAAGCTTTTTTGTGTTTGAGCTTTGTTTTCCGCCGACAACTATCACTGCTTCACACTTTTCTGCGAGTTTTTTCGCTTCTTCTTCTCTCTTAACGGTTACGCTGCAAATTGTGTCAAAAACCTCTACTTTCAAATCTATATTTTTGATCTGACTGGAAAAATTCATAAACTCCTGATGATTCATGGTTGTTTGAGAAATTATTGCGACTTTTTCTTCCGCCTTTTTTAAGATATCCGAATAGACCTTTTTTATATCATAACTCGGCTCAATAAGCAAATAATTCTTTAGCCTCCCACATATGGCTTCAACTTCGGCATGCCCTTTCCTACCGTAAATAACTATAAGGTAACCTTTTTTCTCCAGCCTTTCGGCCAACCTAAATACATTGTACACTATGGGACAGGTGAGGTCTACAACTCTTCCAAAGCTCTTTCGCAAACTCTTTTCCAATAGTGGAGATATACCGTGTGCTCTGATAGCAAAGGTTGACGAACTGAGTTCAGGATCTAGATCGGACTCAATATCTCTCAAAGTTTTGAGTCCCATTTTTTTTAGCCCTTCTACCACCTCTTCATTGTGTACCAGTTCGCCATTTGTATAAACCGTAATACCATTCTTCAATAATCTTTCACAAGTAGAAACCGCTCTATTAACGCCATAACAAAACCCTGTCGCAGCAGCTATATAGACCTTCATTGAAACTTCATCTTCTTTAAGATCAATTTTATCACCTCATTCAGAGGCATTTCTGTAGTATCAATCACAATAGCGTCATCAGCTGGCTTCAAAGGTGCTATTTCTCGTGAGGAGTCATTCTTATCTCTAAAGGAAATTTCTCTGAGAATCGCATTAAAATCAGCATCAATCCCCATTTTCTTGAGCTGGTTATATCTTCGTTTTGCTCGTTCTTCAGGCGAAGCCGTAATATAAAATTTGTAGTCGGCATCGGGTAAGACAACAGTTCCGATATCCCTTCCCTCCATCACTAAATCTCTGTTTTCCGCGAGTTTTCTTTGCTCCCTGGTAAGAAAAGCCCTAATCTCCGATATAGTAGCGATTTTAGAAGCGAGTAAGGAGATCTCAGATGTTCTGATTTCATCACCGATAGTAGCGTTATCCATAAGCAAATTGGGCGATTCAAAGCTGAAAATGGTATTTTGTATGACTTTTTCAATGTCGGTTTTTGATTCATAGGAATAACCATGCTTAAGCATCTTCCACGCCAACGCTCTATACATGGCACCAGTATCTATATATTCGAATCCAAGTTCCTTTGCAAGCAGTTTTGCAACTGTAGATTTTCCAGAACCTGCCGGCCCATCTATCGCTACTTTCATTTTTCCTCTTCTTCTCCTTTTACAAGGGATAGTTTTAACTCCCTCAGCTGACTTTGAGAAACTTCAGAAGGAGCTCCTGTCATGATATCAGAGCCACTGGCGGTTTTTGGAAAAGCAATAACATCCCTTATGGAATTGGCACCGGCTAAAATTGCCACTATGCGATCCAGGCCAAGGGCTATTCCAGCGTGTGGAGGTGGACCATATTTAAATGCTTCAAGTAGAAATCCAAATTTCTTATCGGCTTCTTCCTGCGAAAGGCCAATGAGCCTGAATACATCATTTTGTATGTCACGACGGTGAATTCTCACGCTACCGCTACCAATTTCAAAACCGTTGATTACAAGATCGTACGCCCGGGATTTTATCTTAAGAGGGTCACTGTTTTTGTACAGGGCCATATCTTCAAGATCCGGCATAGTAAAGGGATGATGTTCGGCTTCTATCCTATTTTCCTCTTCATTAAAAGAAAACATAGGGAATTCAGTTACCCAGAGAATATCAAGGCCCTGAGCTTCAGGAAGTTCTGTAGAAATTATCTTTTCCCTGATCTTTCCGAGTGCTTTAGATGTTGACACTCTATCGCCAACGGCCATCAGTATAAGGTCACCTTTTTCAGCTGAAAGGCTGTTAACGGTTGTTCTGATTTCATCAGCACAGAATTTTAAAATCGATGACTTGATTTCATCTTCAATCTTAATCCATATAAGTCCACCCAAGCCCAATGACCTGGCAAATTCTACATATTGATCAATGACTTTTCTACTGAAACGATTTGCTAAACCTTTGACTTTGAACGCTTTTACAACACCATCGGCTTCAATTGCACTGGAAATCACCCTGAAATCCGTTGAAAAGAAGATTTCAGTAACATCGTGAAGTTCCATACCATATCTTCTGTCAGGTCTATCGCTTCCATAGGTTTCAATAGCCTCGGCATATGTCATCCTATCAAATTCAAGGGGTAATTCCACCCCAACACTCTCTTTGATAGATTTATTAAGCATACCTTCTACTACATTGAAAATATCTTCCTCGTCCACAAAAGACATTTCCAGGTCAACCTGGGTAAATTCAGGTTGTCGATCAGCTCTGAAATCCTCATCACGATAGCATTTTGCTATCTGATAGTATCTGTCCATTCCGGCTACCATCAACAGTTGCTTGAAAAGCTGTGGTGATTGAGGAAGCGCATAGAATTTCCCGGGTTTGATTCTTGAAGGGACTAAAAAATCGCGAGCGCCTTCCGGAGTAGATTTTGTGAGTACAGGTGTTTCAATTTCCAGAAAATCCAAGTTATTCAAATATTCCCGTATTTTCTGGACGATTTTATGACGCAAGATCAATTTTTTTTGCATTTTGGGTCTTCTGAGATCCAAATACCTGAATTTTAAGCGAAGTTCTTCCGACGCTTCATCGTCTATATTAATGTATATTGGGGGTGTTTCTGATTCTGAAAGGATATCTAAAGAAGTGGCATGAACCTCTATCTCACCTGTGGACATTTTTGGGTTAACAGCATCTGGAGGCCTTTTAACTACTTTCCCCTTTACAGAAACCACATATTCTGGTGACAATGTGAGTGCTTTTTTGTAAAGGTCATCTAATTCCGGGTCAAAAACCACCTGCGTAAAACCGTATCTATCGCGAAGCAAAATAAACTTAATGCCTCCGAGATCCCTTATGCGATCTACCCAACCGTTTAGCACAACCTCTTTTCCGGCATCTTCTTTTCTGAGTTCGCCACAATTATGCGTTCTCTTTTCCAACACAAACACCTCCTGCTGTTAAATATTACCATGTAACTCAAATTGTGTGGGAATTTTGTGATAGAATTTTATCGTTAAGTAGTTTTAAGGGAGGTGAATGTATGAAAAGGATGATGAAAGGATTGTTGTTAGGGCTTTTGTTGCTTTTCACGGTTCAGATTTTGGCTGTGGTGCAGTATGAAGACGTTTCTCCGGGACACTGGGCTTACGGTGACATAGTTAATTTAACAGAACTCGGGATTCTCAGTGGTATCAAGGTTGATGGTAAGCTGTACTACAAAGGGGCAGATCCATTGAATAGGTATCAGACAGCTGTTCTCATTGGAAAGTTGTTGAAATACATCGACGAAAACTATCAAAAAATCGGCGTAGAAACCGCCACGAACATTCCCGAAGGACTTACGGAAACTTTAAACAGGCTTGAAATGGCTATAAAAGATGATGCAGGGAATATCATTCAGCTAAGCGAAATTCTTGAGATCATCAAGGAGCTTCAATCGAAAGTCGCAACGCTTGAAAACAAACGGCTTGAAGAAAGCGTTCCGCTTCCACAGACCGCTGTGCAGGATATTCTGAACAAGATTAAAACAATTTCTGAGAACATTTCCTATGTTAGATCTGACATAAATTCTTTAAGTGCGAGTTCCACAGCTTTTGAAAGTGGATTAATGAAAGTAACTTCAAGGCTTGGCTCTGTCGAGAAGGGAATTCTCGGGTTGAATGAAAAACTCGGTTCTCTCGAAAACCTCGTTTCCGGGCAGGGTGCATCATTGAAAACACTTGGCGAAAACTTAAGAGTCGCAAAAGAGGAGTTGGACGTTCTATCAAGCGATGTCGATGCATTAAGAGCAAGGTTATCTTCTTTTGAAGCCAGTGAAGCAGATTTTGCATCGGATTTTGAAACTTTCAAATCCGGTATTGTCAGTGATCTTGATAAACTCATGACGAAAGTTGGAACTCTCGAAGATAACATCACTGCTTATGTAACAAGAGATTATGTGGATAGTGAAGTACAAAAAATGGGTGAAAACATAAAAGCCTATGTTGACAACAAATTTGAGGGTGTTGCAACAAAAGACGATTTGAATGCAATTGAGTTGAACCTTTCTGATTTGATTACGAGATCTGATTTGAGCAGTGCATTGAAGTTGTATGTCGGTATTGATGAACTGACTAAGACAAAAGAAGATTTCATATCAAAGAATAATGAGCTCGTTTCTGAAATAAACAGCGTTAAGAACGACCTGAACACCCGATACGATGAATTATCAAAGAGTGTAAACATTCTTGATAACAAATTTGATTCTTTTAAGTCAATTAAAGACGATGTCTCTGGCTTGCAGATCAACTATTCAAAGGTATCTGCCGATTTGCTGAATTTGAAGAGCAACTTCGATGCCTTAAAAGCAAATTATGATGAGTTCAGCGTCTCAAGCGGCGAGAGGCTTAATTCACTGGAAAGCAAAAATGCTGAAATTGAAGAAGCTCTTAACGATCTGGAAAGTAACTTAACAGATAAGCTGGGAGAAAATTTCAGCTATTTTGAAAACCTCATGACAGATGTTGCAAACCTTCAAGACAAGTTAGGAGCCGTCGAAATCGCGCTCTCTGACGTAAAAACCGTTGTTGAAAATGACCATGCAACCCTTACAAAGACTGCCAGCGATACCGAAGTTTTGAATGAAGAAGTTTCGGCAATTAAATCGAAGGTAACAAATCTTGAATCGGAATTGCTCAATGTTCCTACAAAGGAAAGCGTACAACGTGCCAACGACAACGCCGTAATGGCGATTTATGTTGGGACCGCTGGCATTATTCTTGGCATTGTAGGTGTTGTCCTGTATTTTGTAAAGCCATAATTCATTGAATAAGTAAAGAAACCCGGGGTTTCTGCTCCGGGTTTCTTTTTTTGATATAATCGACTAGAAGATAAGAAGCTGGAGGTGGCCAAATGGACTGGATTTACATAGCTCAATTGAGAAAACACGTTGGTGAAGACGTCGAAGTAAGAGGATGGTTACGCAGAAAAAGATCAAGTGGCAAAATACATTTTCTTTCTTTGAGAGATGGAACCGGGTTTGTGCAGGGAATCGTGGAAAAATCCTCTGTTCCCGAGGAACTCTTTAACATAGCCAAAAAGTTAAAAATGGAATCGAGCATCATCGTCAGAGGTACTGTGAAGCGTGAAGAGCGCGCTCCTGGTGGTGTTGAGCTTTTAGTAAAGGATATTGAAGTGATATCCATTCCAAATAAAGAATTCCCCATTAATAAGCCCGATCACGGCATTGATTTCCTTATGGACCACAGGCACTTATGGTTACGTACCCAAAGGCAATTTCATATATTGAGGGTAAGACATGAGATTATAAAGTCAATAAGGGAATTCTACAACGAGAGAGGCTTCGTGCTTGTCGATACACCGATTTTCACAGGTTCTATTGGCGAAAGTGCTGGTAACCTCTTTGAACTCGATTATTTTGATTACGGGAAAGCATACTTAGCCCAGACCGGGCAGCTGTACCTCGAAGCGGCCTGTATGGCTCTTGGAAAAGTTTACAACCTTGGGCCAACATTCCGGGCTGAAAAATCAAAGACACGAAGGCACCTTATTGAATTCTGGATGAATGAAGCTGAAGTTGCTTATTATCAGCATGAAGATAATATCAAATTACAGGAAGAACTCGTTTCCTATGTGGTAAGGAAAATCCTTGAAAATGCGGAAGATCATCTCAGGGCTTTGAAAAGAGACACTAAAAGGCTTGAAAAAATTGTCCCTCCTTTTCCGCGAATCACTTACACAGATGCGATCAAGCTCTTGCAGAAAAAAGGATTTAGTACATCATGGGGCGACGACATCGGTGGAGATGAAGAAACGGCTATTGCAGAAGAATTTGACAAACCTGTTGTTGTGGAGAAATATCCCAGAAAAATGAAGGCTTTTTATATGCAGCCTGATCCGGAAAACCCCGATGTTGTGTTGTGTGATGATATGCTCGCGCCGGAAGGCTACGGGGAAATTATAGGCGCTTCTGAAAGAATCTGGCAAAAGGAAGTGTTAGTTGAGAGGATTAAAGAATTCGGTCTCGACCTGAATACATACGACTGGTATTTAGACCTGCGGGAATTTGGCACAGTTCCTCACAGCGGCTTTGGCATGGGTGTTGAACGCGTTGTCGCGTGGATATGTGGTCTTGAGCATGTAAGAGAGGCAATTCCTTTTGCAAGAACTCTTTACAGGATTCATCCTTAGGTGAGTGCCATGGAACTTGACAATGAACGCTTTTTGTCTCCGGGTGAATTGAAAGAGGACTTTGTAATAAAAAGTCTTCGTCCGACTTCTCTTGAAGAATATATTGGTCAAAAAAACGTAAAAGAAAGACTTCAAATAGCCATAGAAGCTGCTCGTGTTAGGCGGGAGCCTTTAGATCATGTGTTGCTTGCAGGTCCACCGGGTCTTGGCAAAACCACACTATCGCATATAATAGCAAACGAAATGGGCACTAACATTTACATTACCAGCGGTCCGGTTATTGAAAAGCAGGGTGATCTCGCGGCTATTCTAACCGGCCTTGAGCATGGAGATGTGCTTTTCATCGACGAGATACACAGGCTGGGCCGAGCGATCGAAGAAATACTCTATTCCGCTATGGAAGATTTCCAGTTGGATATTATGATAGGCAAAGGGCCCAGTGCACGTTCTATCAGGCTAGACATAAACCCTTTTACCCTTGTTGGGGCTACAACAAGGTCTGGTTTAATTGGCGCTCCTCTGCGCAACAGGTTTGGCATGGTTCTTGAAATGGAGTTTTACCAAATATTGGAGCTTGAAGAGATTATAGAAAGATCAGCAAAGTTACTCGATGTGGGAATCGAAGGCAAAGCTACAAAGCTCCTCGCTATGCGATCCAGAGGAACTCCAAGGATTGCAAATCGCTTGTTGAGACGGGTAAGAGATTTTGCTACTGTTGATGGTTCTAACAAAATAACTGTGGAAATGGTTACCAGGGCAATGGAAGTTATGGGCATTGACGCAGAAGGTCTGGATGAAATGGACAGGAAAATTCTTCGTATCTTAATTGAAAATTACGGTGGCGGGCCAGCAGGCCTAAAAGCCATTGCAGCATCTGTTGGTGTTGAGCCTGAAACCATCAGTGAGGTTTATGAACCCTACTTGCTTCAAGCTGGGTTTCTTGTTAGAACGCAAAGAGGAAGGGCAGTAACCGAAAAAACGTATAAACATCTCGGGTTAAAGTCAAAACATAACGGTTCACTTTTCGGTGAGATGTAATGAAAGGGGGATGTTGATGTTTGTTCTCAGCAATTTAGTGTACGCCCTAGCGGTTATCGCCAGAATACTTGTCGAACTGGAGATATTCGCTGTAATTTTATCAGCGGTATTTAGCTGGATTGCGCCTGGCGTTTATTCTTCGGTCAGGATCTTCTTTCAAGTTCTCAGTGATTTCATAATGAAGCCTCTAAAAAAGGCATTCCCCGGGCTGGTAGTTGGGGGTGTAGACCTAAGTCCTATAATTGCTGTCCTGATTTTGGTGTTTATAGATCAGTTCCTGATAACAACACTCTTTGATCTCGCCAGGAGTTTGAGGTGATTATCTTTGAAAGCCCTTGTCTTTTTTAATACCAGCAGAATTGTACAAGAAGATCTGGAAAACATTGGCCATCAGCTTAAAAGCCAGGGAATTGACATGGTAATTTGTGAAAAACAAAGAGGCTGTATTGAAAGGGATGTTCAACTTATTTTGACTTTTGGAGGCGATGGTACAGTTCTCAAAGCGGTGCCTTGCGCTCTTGAAAATTCCATCCCCATATTGAGCTTTAAAATAGGAAGTGTGGGATTTCTTTCAGCTTTTGAGCTTCATCAGTTAGAAGAAGCTCTCAATTTATATCTGAACTCTATGCTGATTGAGGATAACAGAACACTGCTCAAAATAGGTGGCGTGCTTGGTACGGAATACGCTCTGAACGATTTTGTATTAGAGCGCTCAAAACCCAGTAGAACCATATATTTGAGGGTTATGATAGAAGGCTTTTCGCCTTACATTATAGCGGGTGATGGAATTATAATATCCACGCCAACCGGTTCTACGGCTTATAACCTCGCCGCGGGTGGTGCAATAATAGATCCTTCTTCCGATGTTTATCAGGTTACACCATTGAGCCCGCATAACCCATATGTTGGCTGCATTGTAGTGGGAGCTTCGCGAAGAACCGTTATTGAACTTCTGGATGACCGTGGCTATCCTATGGATTGTTACAACGATGGTGTTTTTAGGGGAAATCTTGAAAAAGGGCACAAGGTTGAAGTAGCCCTTTCAAAAAGATCGGTGACATTACTCAGGCCAAAGGAGTTTGATTTTGTTGGTGTCATGAGAGATAAACTCGCCTTTGGTGGGAGGCTGAGAGATGATTTCAAGAAGAGGTGAAGAAAAGCTCGACGAGCTGCGTGATGAACTGCTCAAGCTTGCTCGTTATGTTCAAACGATGTACAGTAAATCAAAAATGGCATTTCTCGAGAGGAATGAGCACCATGCCAGAGATGTGATGTATTCTTCTTCTATCCTCGATACCTTTCAGCTGAGCATTGAAAGAAAGACTGTCATACTTGGTGGAACCCTTATGTTGACTGGTAAAAATTTGAGATTAGTGATGATGGGAATGAAGCTGGTAAACGAATTAACGAGGATTGGCAAACAATGTCTGACGATTTCGAGATACTCATTGGAACTGTCAAAACTATCTTCCATTGGCTTTTACAACAGCATGTCTAAAACAGCAAACCTCATCGACGAGATGTTTAACAATGCAGTCAAAAATATTTATTCACCATCAACTAGCATGTCAGGGCAGATTTGCTCAAAAAACAATACCGTGAGCACCCTCCTTGACAGCACGGAAAAAGAGATAACTGAAACCATTGTCCAAAACCCTACGATTGCCCTTAAAGGAGTGAAGTTGATAAGCCTTTTAAGGGTTTTCAGAGAAATTGCTGCTTCTTCTTTATCTCTGACTGAGTGTTCGATTTTTATAGAAACCGGCGAATATTACAGATGTATGGGAAGCGAATTCTTTAAATTCGAAAGTTTGAAAAAATAAGGTGGGGGAATTCCAATGAGAATTCTGATCAAATATATTATTAAACAATCGTTGGGGTCATTTTTTATCGGGCTCGGAGGGTTTATTCTCTTTGTCAGTCTGGAATTACTTTATCAACTTTCAGATCTCATTGTACGCTATAAAGTGGGAATAGATAAATTGTTTATTCTAATATATTATAACCTGCCCTATTTCATCGTTCTTGGAATTCCTGTTGGAGTTCTTCTTTCTATTTTTTGGACACTTTCAAGAATGAGATCAGATAATGAATTAATAGCTCTCCAAACTCATGGGGTCACTTTGAAAAGCATTGTGATTCCCTTTATCATATTTTCAATGGTGCTTTGCTTTGCAGCTTATAGCTTCAATGATTTCATTGTCCCTATTGCCAACAGAAAAGCATCTGAAGCAATATCAAAGTATGTTTACAAGAGACCCGAGGTTACATTTAAGGAAAACGCTTTTATGGAAGATGGAAGGGGAAGATATCTCTACATAAAAAAAATAGATCCTGAAACTGGTGAGCTTCAAAAACTCCTATTATACGATCTCAGCAGTGGTAAAACCCGTGTAATCAGTGCTGAAAACGCTTCAAAAGAATCCGGCAAATGGATTATGCACAATGGACGTATTTTTGAAACAGATTCAAAAGGTTTTTTGCTATTTGATATGAAGTTCGATTCTCTTGAGCTTGAGTTTGAACAAGATATTAACCAATACATAAGAAGTTCTAAGTCTCCCAGAGAAATGACGAGTTCAGAGTTAAAAAAGAAAATCGCAAGCTTCAACAAGCTCGGTGTTGATACTGCTTCTCTTCAAGTTGCTCTTCAAGAAAAACTGTCAAATTCTCTGGCTCCCTTTGTTATAGTTCTTCTCGGCGTACCTGTTTCACTTTTTTTGAATTTAAAATCCAGATCGTGGTCTGTTATACTCACTTTTGCTCTTGTGGTCATCTATCAGGGTTCTGGTGCTTGGTTGAGTGCTATGGGGAAGGAAAATCTGTTTAATCCCGTTCTCGCTCCATGGATTCCCAACATACTCTTCACCGCCTTTGGAATAATAATCTTTGCACTCATTGATACAAGAGCTTCATATAGACTCAGTGAATTCCTCGGTAGATTTTTTAAAATCAGCGTTATTGTATTTTTGTTAAGTGCTTCAACAACACTTTATGCAGGGAATTTAAAGCTCTCGGCCGGGGTTGTTACAGGTAAGAGCGATGAAGTGCTTCTAACTCATGGTGTACAGCTTACCTACAACAGCACAAACACCAGCATCACCGTTTCAGCCTCAAACGCTTCTATTCTTTTAAGAGGGGAGACACCTATTTCAATAGGATTTTGGGGAAATGTCAGAATATCAACAGGAGAAAATACGATCTTCTCCGAACGCGCCATTTTGGAGTTAGATTTGGGCATGGTTCAAGCACTCAAAGCTTACATGAAAACTGCAATAAAAATCCCTGAAACCGGTTCAAATGAGGCTAAAAATGTAGATTTTTTCGTTTTGGGAGATTACGTAGAAGCCACAGCTGAAACAACCCCAACCGTAACATTTCATGATTCTTCATTCACGACTTGTGATCGCAAAAAGCCGCATTACAGTTTTAATGTCAGCTTTGCCAGGCTAAAACCAGGAGAATATCTCGAAGTTGAGAACCTTGTGATGAAGATACTCGATGTTCCCGTTTTTTATTTTCCGTGGTATTACTTTCGTCTTGACGACCCAACTAGAAGGCCTTTTCAAATAGATCTCAGTTCCATTGGCGAGGGTAAAACAACTATTACTCTCAGGTATCTGAAATTAGACTGGCTAACAGTGAGTTTTTCATGGGAGAGAAATTGGAGGAACAGCGCGGATTTTTTCAACCTCATGGGTGACGTATCAACTGATTTGGGAGGGCTTACTGCTCTTCTCCAATACAGTGAAAACATAACTGCTGGAGGTTATGACCTTGGTGCATATGTGCTTTTAAAGCCTGAAATAGATGGCACATTGTCGCTCGGTGGATTGTATTTGGATGGGACTCCGTCAGATGCATTAAAAAAACCGTTTAAACAATCAATATTCGGATATAGAACGGTCAACAAAAGGCAAAAGGCGGTAACCCCATTTGAACTGCTGAAAGAAGGAAAACTGTATCTTGGAGCTCTCGATTACCGATCTCCATCGACTGCTAAAATAAAAAGCTCTGTGCTTGGAAATTTTGGTGTATATGCTGAAACTGATGTATCCACACAATTGTGGGGCATTTCTGCTGATTTAGAACTTCCGGTGAATTTCAATTATTCAGAGAGTTCTTTCAAAGCCTTAAGCAGAAGCAGCGCCATTTCCTTTGAACTCGGAAAATATTCTATTGAGGAGGAACTAAAATACTACCTAAATAGCAGTGCCGGTATGTCTACGACCAAACTCAGCTTTCATAATATTGATTTTGAATTAAAGGAACTTGCTTTTACCATTTCTTCAAGCGCTACGGCCCAGGAAAATTCAGCGACTTCACTTCTTTTGCCTGAAAATATGGACGAATTTCAGCTTGATTTAAGTAGCTATCATTTCAAATGGGGAATTTTTTCCAGTAGGGGAGATTTTTTCAGCACATTTGGAGAAGGGAATATCACGATATCTACACCTGTTTCCAAAAAAGGTGTAGGTAGAAACAGCATTTCATTAGAGAGCAAAAATGGTAACTTCAAACTTTCCGGGAACTATGCTCTTAACTTCAACAGCGCCAATGAAGATCCCAATGAAAAGCTCTTCTGGATTGATCCAATTAAACTGAACTATTCTGGTTTGTTTGATATCATATCTGATATGAATTACAGTACTTTCTACGGTGGCAACTGGTATATGAAAAACAAGACCACTTTATCTAAGAATATCCCCTTTCTGAACCGGGACTTTGGAAACTTCGAATATATTATGAATCTAAGCACTTCATATACAATGGACTTTGAAGCCACTGAGACAGAAGCTCTTCTCGATGGTTTTTCTAAAGGAATACCAAAGCTTTCACTTAATAACGAGCTAAGCTATTCGCCTTCGGCTTCTTTTAGTACATATATTCAGTACAATCCCTCAATTGATTTGAAAAACGGAGATTTGAAAAGCCCCGGGAAATTCGGCTCAAAAGTTAATTCAAAATTTCTCAACATTGAGTACGAAACAGACTTGAATTTTGATGCTCTATATTCTCCTGATGCTTCTCTTTTCGGAACAGGCGAGTTAAAAACTGAAGGAATTGTTCCCATCAAGGGGTTAGAACTCAAACACAACGAAGAAACTCTTTTTGATTCCTTAAAAGCGAGTGAAACGAACTTTGAATTGAGCCTTGAATACGATATGATTTCACACAAAACGAGTTCAAACTATTCCTGGACTGAAAAGAAAATCGGAACAATTAAAAATACGGAAAGAGTTAGTTTTGAAGATAACGATAAGAAAATCGATTTTTCTTTTGAATGGCAGCTTTCTCCAGATTCCACTAAGGCTGAAGATAATCCCATGAACATTGGGTTAGACCTTGAGCTTTCGAAAGCGCTGATGATAAGCTTTAACATGGAATATCCCTTTACTTACAAAAATAAAAGCTGGCCAGAAAGAATTAGATTTAACTTCGAAAGGTTGAAAACGGGATATTTCGATGTTAAAGGGTTGAAGCTTGATTTTATGACTGCTGATGCAACTTTCACTACTAGCCGTCCTTTCCCTGACAGCTATTTTTCAGAGAAATTCGGCACCGGCAAAGGGCGTTTTTTTGTGTTAAGCGCTGAAACTTTGGAATTTGATAAGTTAAAGGCTGAAAAACTTTTTGTGGCTATAAAAAAAGCCGTTACCTCCAGCGATATATGGACTATAAGTGGGGGAGTAAACAGGTTATATTTGTCAAACAAAAAGTTGTTATATGGAACGGGAAAGGGGATCCAGAATTACGGGATATCAATGGAACTATCTGTTAGCGAGGAGACAAAGAAGTTTCAGTTTAATATCAATGATTTAAGTCTCGGCAATTCCCTTCTCAAACATCTGAGCTTCCATCTTGGCGATGAGAACTATCTCGAAATAGGTGCTAATTTGGACAGTATTGATTGGGATGCCTTGTATGGAAAATCAAAGCCGTTGTATTTAGATTTACATTGTATGGCTGTTGAAGGAATTCTCAGGCTTAATTTCTCAGGAACTTCTTTTTTCGATGTACTGGAAATGATAGGCATAAAGTATTATATAAAAGCGTTATCGGATAGATATCTCGTGCTTGGCCTGGAAGAAGGAAATCCTTATTTCAAATTTAAATTCTGAGGTGAGAAAATGACAGAATACGTTAAAAAGAAAGAAATCATGATAGCCATAAGCCAAAAGATTGAGGGATGCACTGCATGTCCCCTTGGTATGGAGAGAACAAACGCCGTGCCGGGTGAAGGTTCACTGGAAAGCCCGGTGGTTTTCGTTGGTGAAGCCCCCGGAGCAGATGAAGATGCCAGTGGGAGACCCTTTGTGGGAAGAGCCGGACAATTACTCACAAAGATTCTGGAGTCGGTTAATCTTTCGAGAGAGGATGTTTATATAACAAATATCGTAAAATGCAGACCACCAAAAAACCGTGTTCCCACTTACGAAGAAATGAAATCCTGCTCGCCTTTTCTGCTTTCCCAGCTTGCAGTCATTAAACCAAAACTCATAGTAACCCTTGGCGCGACAGCCCTTTCTTTCTTTCTGGAAAATGAAAAAGTGGCCATCACAAAATGTCGGGGGCAGCTTTTTGATTGGTACCCGGGGGTGAAGATTTTTGCAATGTTCCATCCTAGTTACTTGTTGAGAAATCCATCGAGAACTCCGGGTTCACCAAAATATCTAACATGGGAAGACATCAAGAAAGTAAAGAAAATGTATGATCAAGCCCTTAGAGGAGAAGAAATTTCTTTGTGATTAAAAATTGAGAGGAGAGATATCATGGCAGATAATATACTGGTAACTGGAGGCGCGGGCTTTATAGGTTCACATGTCGTAAATGCTTTGATAGAAAAAAACATCATGCCAATCGTAGTCGATAACCTTTCTTCCGGGAAAATTGAGAACCTCGATCCAAGAGCACTTTTCTACCAGCAGGACATTACAGATGACGAAATGATGGAAAAGATTTTCATGCTTCATAAGCCAAAGTATGTTTTTCATCTGGCTGCACAAATAAGCGTTTCTAATTCTGTGAAAGACCCCATTGAAGATGCGCGCATAAACATAATTGGTTCACTGAAGCTGCTGGAGTTTTCTGTGAAATATGGTGTTGAAAAATTCATTTTCTCATCCACTGGTGGAGCTATCTATGGTGATGATGTCTCGGAGATACCCACGTCAGAAAATGAATTTCCAAAGCCAATTTCTCCTTATGGAATTGCAAAGTTTTCTGTTGAGAACTATCTGAGGTTTTACAATTATCAGCATGGTTTAAAATACGCTGTATTGAGATATGCGAATGTTTATGGACCACGCCAAGACCCCCACGGGGAAGCTGGAGTAGTAGCTATATTTTCCGAAAGGATGCTCAAAGATGATGAAGTGATAATCTTTGGAGATGGTGAAAACATAAGAGATTATGTATATGTCACAGATGTTGCCAGCGCCAATCTCCTTGCAATGGAAAAGCTTGAAAATGAAGTTGTCAACATCTGTACAGGCGTAGGAACCTCTGTAAATGAGCTTTTCGCAGCTTTGAAAAAATCAACAGGTTATTCAAAAGAACCTATTCATGCCGATCCAAGGCCAGGAGATTTGAGAAAGTCCATCTTAAGCTGGGAAAAAGCTAAGAATCTCATGGGATGGAAACCTTCTGTGAGGTTAAATGATGGGTTGGTGAAGACCGTTGAGTTCTTCAGAAACAAATTGGAAACCACTCAGTGAGCGATTAAGGCCTGAACATTTCGATGATGTTGTTGGCCAGTATCATCTGACTGGAAAAAATGGAATCATAAGAAAAGCACTGGAAAAGAGAAAACTCTTTTCAATGATACTCTATGGTGCTCCTGGAACTGGAAAAACGACAATTGGGCACCTGATAGAAAAAAACCTTCCTGATAATCATGAATACCTTTATTTCAGCGCAACAACACAGCGAACAGGAGAGTTAAAACAGTTATTCCAAAGGGCTGAACAGCTGAAGCGATATGGAACCCAAATGGTTCTTTTTGTCGATGAAATTCACCGTCTGAACAAAGCTCAACAGGATATTTTTCTACCTGTTACCGAAAAAGGAACAATCATACTCATAGGGGCAACAACGGAAAACCCGAGCTTTGAAGTCAATCCCGCACTTTTGTCAAGATGCAGGCTTATTATTCTTAAAGAGCTAAAAACTGAAGATCTCACTAAATTGCTTAAAAAGGCAATACACAAAGACAGGATTATCCAGGAATACGATCTTAATATCGAAGAGGAAGTCCTTAAGGTAATTGCGGAAAGCGCAGGAGGCGATGCGAGGATAGCCTTGAATTTACTTGATACGCTTTGTGATACTGCCCATGCTCTTAAAAGAAAAGCAATCGACGTAGAATTCCTGCGGGAATTTTCCGTACTTCCCGGTGGAAGATATACGAAAAAGGGCGAAGAACACTATGATCTCGCTTCGGCATTTATTAAGAGCATGCGCGGTAGTGATCCAGATGCTTCTGTTTACTACATGCTTAGAATGCTTGAAGGCGGAGAAGACCCAAAATTTCTTGCCAGAAGGATGATTATTTTTGCTTCAGAGGACATCGGACTCGCGGATCCTATGGCATTAGTTGTAGCCAATGCAGCTTTTCAGGCCGTGGAGAAGGTTGGCCTTCCAGAATGCTCACTGAATTTAACCGAAGCTGCAATTTACCTTTCTATCGCACCGAAAAGCAACGCTGTAATTCGTGCCAGAAACGCTGCCTTTAAAGTAATTAGAGAAAAACCCAATGTTCCCGTACCATTAAAGCTGAGAAATCCGGTTACAAAAATGATGAAGAAGCTTGGATATGGCAAAGACTATCAATACCCCCACGACAAAGGGGGCTTTACCCGGGAAATGTACTTACCCAAAGAACTATCACAAATGGTTTTTTATGAACCCGGTAATACCGGGCACGAGAGAAAGGTAAAAGAACGGCTCTTATCTTTGTGGAAAGGTTTAAAGAGATACAGGGGGGATAAAAATGAAAAGCATAATACTTGAAAACGGGAAGATAATTCAAATAGTACAGGGAGATATCACTCATGAAGAAGTTGATGCCATAGTAAATGCTGCAAATGCTTATTTGCGCCATGGAGGCGGGGTCGCGGGAGCAATTGTAAGAGCTGGCGGAAAAATTATTCAGGAAGAGAGCGACAAGATTGTGAGAGATCGTGGCCCATTAGCCGTTTCAGAAGTTGCTGTTACAGGAGCTGGAGAACTTCACGCGAAATATGTTATTCATGTGCACGGGCCGCAATACGGACAAGAAGAGGTAGAGGATAACCTTTACTTGAGTTTTTTGAACGTCTTGAAAAAGGCCGGCGAGCTGGGAGTCAAAACCGTTTCCATACCAGCTGTTTCATCGGGAATCTTTGGCGTTCCGAAGGAAATATCGGCACGTGCCTTCTTCCGGGCTGTGAAAGATTATTTCGAAAAGTATCCCGAAACTACAGTGGCACTTATTCGGGCTTGCAACATTGACAAACCAACCACAGAGGTTTTTGAGAAAATATCACAGGAATACTTTAATATATAGTTTTTTCTCATAACTCTCTTTTGCGCTTATCAACAAAAAGGGCGATGTCCCAACGGCACAGACATCGCCTTATATAGCTTTTGTGTTTAGTTTGTGCTTGAACTGGGCGAATCGACTAAAATCACACGGAAAGCCCCTTTGGTGATAAGCTCATTGGCTATTTCCGAATCAGCAGTAATCCAAATACGGAATGGATCAAAGGTCACCTTTGGGCTGTAATTCATAGCTAATGGATCGTTTTCAGTAATATACTGTGCATCTTCTTCTGAGAGATTTAAGACTACATGTGTGCCCATATAATCATGGGATTGCGCGGTATAATCTGCAAAAGACATGCCATTCTTATAAGCCTTTTCGCCGAGAAACCTGAGTACATTTACAAAAAAATCGGGTTTCGAATATCCCGGCAGGCTTGTTACCGGAGTTGCTGTTTCATCAAAAAACCAGAAAGTTGGTGTTCCTTTGACACCAAAAGCAGCATAAAGCTCATTGTAGGTCAGCTTTTCCTCTTTCCCTTGAATCTCAAGAGTCGCCGTCTTTTCGTTTGAAGGATAAATTTCCACAAACACATATCCAGCCATTAAGAGTCTCCCCACGGTTTCATCTGATAGGGTAGATTTGGTAAAAAGATTACAATAATAACAACCCGGATCTGAAAACATCACAATTAGCTGTTTTTGCTCTAATTTAGCGATTTTCATACCTGTGTCGAAATCATGAATAACCCCATCATAGGAAAAAACTGAAACCGCAAGCACTATTAGTACAAGAAAAAATATTGTTTTTTTCATCCGTTCACCTCCATAATTTTTTACAATGAAAACTGAAGCAAGTTCAGCTTATCAAACATAGTGAGTATTCCTGCTGTAAAGAGCAAAATGAAAACCACGAAACGAAGCGCTTTTCTTGTTCTGGATTCGCCTCCGAAAGTAAGCCTTGAAGTGAGTTTCGCGACAAAACCGCTTAATGTCAGAAAAGGAATACTCAGTCCAAAAGAATACACAAGTAATAGCAACCCACCTTGTCCAGCCGTGCTTTGATTTGCAGCGAGAACCAGAATAGATCCGAGTATTGGGCCAGCACATGGTACCCATATCATCCCAAGAACGGACCCAAGCAAAAAGGCTGAAATCATTCCACCACGAAACTTAAACACGTTAACTTTTACACCCTTAAAACCAATTTCAAACAAATAAAGGAAAGCGAAAAGCACAAAAAGCCCACCTGAGATGAAGTTCATTACCTGCCTGTTTTTGCCGATAAATTGTCCCAAGCCTCCTGCACCTGTGCCCAAGAGAAAAAAGAAAATTGACATCCCAAGGGTAAAGAAAACACCTTTCCAAAATCTATCTATAGATTTTTTGGCTGATCCCATTAACACTCCAAAAAAAATCGGAATTAACGGTAAAACACATGGTGAAAAGAAGGACAAAAGACCACCTAAGAAAGCGCTTCCATAAGAAACAGCAGTATTAATCAATGGAATTGCCACTGGATTAATGGCACCTCCAACCAGCGATGTTGCTACCGTAGTAAATTCATTCATTATACCCCTCCCCTGTAAGGTCTAATAATATTTATTATACATCTAAGACAACAAAAATGCCTTATGGGTTCAACACTCTATAATAGAATGCTTCTAAATATTAGTCTATTCTTAGCAATATGGTATAATTAAAAAACAATAGGTATTAGTAGATTTATTTGCTGTAATGGCTTATATGTATATTATTGTTTATGAACACCTATTTTTATGAAAGGAGTGAATTAAAATGCTGAAAGAAAGAATGAAGGAGGCTATAAATAAGCAAATAAACGAAGAGCTTTATTCTGCTTATCTGTATTTGTCAATGTCCGGATATTTCAATTCAATTGGTCTCAAAGGATTCGCAAATTGGATGATGGTTCAATACAAAGAAGAGACAGATCATGCCATGAAGTTGTATAACTATTTGTTGTCACAAGGCTCTGATATCAAATTGCTTACAATCAACGAACCACCGCATATATGGGACTCTCCACTTCATGCTTTTGAAGAAACTTTGAAGCATGAGCAACACATTACCGAATGTATAAATGAACTCGTGGATCTGGCTGAAGAATTAAAAGATAGAGCCACATACAATTTTCTCCAGTGGTATATCAACGAGCAGGTAGAAGAAGAAGAAAATGACAGAGAAATAATTGATAAGCTGAATTTTGTCGGAGACAGCAAAAATGGGATATTCATGATCGATAACGAACTTGCTCAGAGAAAATACGTTCCGTTAATACAAGAGGGGGTATGAAAATGACAGAAAGAAGGCAAGTGTACAAATGTGAAATTTGCGGAAACATTGTTGAAGTTCTTCACGAGGGTCAAGGGGAACTCGTATGCTGTGGCCAACCAATGAAACTCTTTGAAGAGAAAAGCTCAGATACTTCTGTTGAAAAACATGTTCCATTCGTAGTATGGAAAAATGGCAGATATCTGGTTAAAGTGGGTGAAAATGTTTTGCACCCAATGGAAGAAAAACATTATATAGAATGGATAGAGCTAATAGTAGATGGTGTTGTTCATAGAAAAACACTTAAGCCGGGAGAATCTCCTGAAGTAACATTTGAAATTCCGCAAGGGAAAGAGGTTGTTGCAAGGGAATATTGCAACCTTCATGGATTGTGGGTCAATAAACTGTAGTTTAAATTCCAATCTCTCAAGCCCAATTTGGTTTGGCTGGACGAAAGGAGTGATGAAATGAAGTACAGATGCACCGTATGCGGCTATATCTATGATCCTGAAGCTGGCGATCCTGATAATGGGGTTAACCCCGGGACGGCTTTTGAAAATATCCCCGAAGATTGGACCTGCCCACTTTGTGGGGCAAGCAAAGACGATTTTGAACCTCTTGAATGATTACTACTACCGATAATGATTTCAAAAGTCAACAGGCGGGATGCAATCTCGCCTGTTTGTCTAATCATAAACTCAAAACATGCCAGAAATAAAAGTTAGAACCGGGGAAATGATCAATGCCGGTAAGAAATTTCCAACTTTTATTTCTTTTATCTCAAGGAGCCTGATTCCCAGAGCCAATAACATCAAACCGCCTGTACCGGAGAAATCTCCCAGATATGATGGCTGCTGCAAAAAACTCAGGAATGATGCCAGAGATACAAGACCGCCTTGAACAACATATACAGATATTGCCGAAAAAAGGACTCCCGTTCCAAAGCTCGCTGCAAGCATAACAGAGGAAATGCCATCCATCAAAGATTTTAGAAAAATGATCTCGTTATTTCCTTCAACACCAGCTTTTATCGATCCGATCACAGTCATTGGGCCAGCCACAAAAAGAAGTGTAGCTGTGATAAAGCCGGTCACGAAATCTTCGCTTTTGTCCTTACCGGTTAGTTTGCCAATCTTCGATTCTAACTCAAAGGTCTCGCCCAAAATACCACCAATTGCCAAACTTCCTAACACTACCAAAGCATTGTGATATTCAAAAAACATCTTAATGCCAAGACCAATGGTTAACAAACCAATAACCTTAAAAAGCACATTTCTGTATTTTGCTGAAAGCCATTTTCCACCAAAAATTCCCATGGCGGAACCTACTAAAACCGCTATTGTATTGACAATCACCGAGAGGTTAAGCATTTATCCACCTCACAGGGTTAAAAGTGTTTACCATCCCTGTCTTCATAAAATGCTCTTTGATTTCATACAAACCTTCTTCAACAAAGAGGCCAAGGTTTTCATACCAGTTTTCCGACCTGCTGAGAAATTCTTTCACACTGCCGTGAAAACACAGCTTTCCTTCTTTAAGACCAATTATATCAGAAGCGATATCCAAAAAATATTCTGGCCAGTGTGTGGAAATGGCAACAGTTTTACCTTCTGCTTTAAGCTCTTTGACAATCTTTCTAATGCATGTTATTCCATTTATATCAAGAGAAACCGTTGGCTCATCAAGAAAGACAATCTCTGGATCATGAATAATGGAACTACCGATTGCCACCTTTCTTGCTTCACCACCGGATAGGGAAAATGGCGAACGATCTCTTAAGAGATTGGCATCAAGTTCGAGAATATTCATCACCTTGCTAAATCTTTCTGAAACATTTTCAAAACCGAATTCCCGAGCTGCATAGCATATCTCATCCTTAACTGTCTCAGCAAAGAAATACTTTTCAGGGTGTTGAAAAGAAATGCCTATAAGCTTCCTGATAAAGGATCCACGGGTTTTTACAGTATCAGAGCCTTCGATATAAATATTCCCCAGGGTTGGACGGTAAAGTCCTGCTGCCAGCAAAAGAAAAGTGGTTTTTCCCGCACCGTTGGAACCAAGCAAAAGCGAAAGAGTGCCTTTTTCAATACGCAAACTAACATTTTTGAGAGGAGCCTCAGAAAAAGGTGTATCAGGATTGTACAAAAAACTCACATTATCGAACTCTATCAAGGCTTTCCCCTCCATTGAGATTGATCACCTTGTCGCAAAAAGTCAAATCTTTCATATTTGTGCTGGCAATGACGGCAGTTATTTGGTTGTTCCGTAATGATTTTACCAAACTCATTATGGCCCGCCGTTCTCTACGGTCAAGCATACTGAAGGGTTCGTCAAAGAGCAAAACATCAGGGTCTAAACACATAATCGCAGCAATTGCAAGTCTTTGCTTTTGACCACCGGAGAGGGTAAGCGTATCCTTTGAACGTAATTTTTCAAGGTCAAAGGTTAATAGAGTTTCCTGAAGACGCGCTTCAATAGTTTCACAATCCAGCGGTAGATTTTCAAGCCCAAAGCGGATATCCTCTTCAACTGTCGCACCAATTATTTGATTATCTGGATTCTGGAAAACGTAACCAACTCTACCTTTTACTATTACTTCACCTTCAAAGAGTGGGGGGGGGAATCCAGCAATTGCTTTTAAAAGAGTGGTTTTACCCGCTCCATTGGAGCCATATATCCCCAGAAACTCACCATGTCTAACCGTTAAGCTGAAATCCTTAAAAATATTGAAGTTTTCATAGCCAGCTCTGAAAATATTAACGGAGATGATTTCAGAATTTGAGGGACACATATACCCGTATTCCCCCGGATTTAATCGTGGTTCTAACGTTTCCAAAGACCTCTTTCATTGTTTTTTCCAAGCGGCTTCCACCTTTGTTATGAAATGCCACAATCTCCAGCTTTCCACCTGATGACAGAAATGATGGAGCCTTGTTTACGATTTCTTGCCACACTTTTTTCCCCGCAGCCATTGGAGGATTGCAAAGTATAACATCAAATTCATACCCCTGCCAGGGTTCATACAAATGCCCCTGCCGCATTTCAGCTGTGATGTTGTTATCCCTTGCGTTAATCTTGGCATATTTTAAAGCCCTTTCATTGATATCGCTCATAAACAATGTGATATCAGGATGTTCTTTTTTTATGGTTATGCCTATGAGCCCATAACCACATCCAAGATCGAGTACACGGTCATTTTCTTCCACTTCAGCATATTCAACAAGCAGTCGACTCGCTTTATCAACTTTCCCAAAAGAAAATGCACCACTTGGACTTATAAAACGGTACACATTGCCGTTTTTAAGCCTTATTGTAACTTCTCTTGTTTCTAAAGATGAAGAGGGCTTTTGGGTATAATAATGTTCAAAGGAGTTTTCCCGCATTATCCTATCCTTCCCAGCTTTCTTCCACCTATGATGTGTAAATGCAAATGCTTAACCTCTTGTCCGGCATCTTTCCCGGTGTTAAAAAGAGTTCTGAACCCTGTTTCAGCTATCCCTTCGTTCTCAGCGATTTCCTGAATAAGAGTGAACAGTTCTCCCAAAGCGCTATCACCAAGTGATGCCAACTCAGCTGGTTTTTCAATGTGCATCTTTGGAACAATGAGTATATGCGTCGGAGCCACTGGGTTGATGTCTCTGAAAGCCAAAAAGTGTTTTGTCTCTTTAACGATTTGAGACGAAATTTCACCGGAAACTATCTTGCAGAAAATACAATCCATAGATACCCTCCTCCCATTCATTTTATATCGAGCACGTGTTCTTTTAAAATCGAAAGGATAATTTCCGCCGGTTTTGCCGAAAATCGATTAAAATTAACACTGAAATCGCGTTCGCTATTTTCATCACACATGTCCAAAATCACTTTAAAGACAGCAAAGGGTAGTTTGTTCATTTGGCTTACTCTTGCTACCGCAGCCGAGTCCATATCAAGACACAATGCGGAGGTATTCCTGAATAGTTCGTCACGCTCTTCACTGTTTTGTACAAGTCTATCGCCAGAGATGATCTTTCCAAGTTTTGCTTCCTGGAAAAAGTTTTGAACATGTTCTATGGTATTTGAATCTACGGACGTGATTCTCGTAGAATTTGACTTGGTGGGTACAATAAGGTCATATTCTTGAAATTCGGTTCCCGCAACAATATCACCGGGCTTAAGGTTGGGATCAAGCGCCCCTGCTCCAGAAACCAGTACTACGATATTGGGCGAAAAGCGGTCGATCATCTTCTGGGTAACAGCCGTAGTTTCAACTTTTCCAATAAACCCACTAATAGCGATTACTTCATTTTGACCAACTATCCCCCTTGAGAATAGCCTCCCCATAATTTCGCCTGTCTCTAACGTGAGCATGCTGTCAACGATAGGACGTATCTCTGGAAAAAATACACTTTCTATGAGAAGCATTTAAATCACCCCCATTAACAAATTATACAATTAAAAAAGGGGGCATAAGCCCCCTTTTTTGTGCATCTCGTATTATTCTTCCGCTTCTTCCTCAATTTCTTCTGCTGTAATGCGTGATAGTTCTTCATTCCATGCTTTGCTGACTTTTTCAAATTCATCATCTTCAAGCGAATTCAGAACTATGTTTCCATCATCTTCTTCTGATGCTCTAAAAACCACATAGGATTCTTCGTCAAAGCCCACTACCTCTTCGGCTTCTACAAAAGCTTCCTGGCATACCCAATAGTGCTTTTCATCTACATCGAGTTGAGAAATTAATGCGAAATTGTGTTCATTACCATCTTCATCCGAAATCGCGAACATATCAAAGTGCTCATGATCATGTTCGTGTTCATGATCTTGCGGATGGCCAAAATCCTTCATTTCGTCCATAAAAACTACCTCCGAACATAAAAACATATTTATTCAAACAATGGTATCATGATATAGAAATAATGACAATTAAGCCTGTGTTAAGATGTAACAGCAAGAAGGAGGGAAGAAATTGCTTGAGCTTGAAAGAAAATATCTCGTTATAGCAGGGGAGTTAACAGATATCTTAAATCGGGCAAAAGAGACTCTGCTTATCTCCCAATGGTATTTATCAGATGAAATGGAAGTGAGAATAAGAACACAAGTAGACAACGCAGGAAAAATACAATGGATTTCAACATATAAGAGAGGAAAGGGACTTATCAGAATAGAAAAAGAACACGAATTGGCTTTAGATAAAGCAACTGATATGTTTTCAAAATTAAGAAATTCGCCTTTGGTAACCAAGCTAAGAAGATTGTACCCGGGCGTAAATTATGAGGGTGTGATAGACAATTATTATTTTCCAGAACTTGGTTTCGTCACAGAAGTTGAGCTAAAAATCCTTGGGACACAGATGCCGAGACCATGGGAGATCTGGAATCTTCCCCAAAAATACTTTCGTGAGGTGAGCGAAGACGAAAAATATACGGCGTGGAAACTCTCTAAAAAGCCCAAAATAGATTTGGTCACATATATGAAGGAAAAATTGAAAGCCGAAATCTTGCCTGAAATTCAGAGAGACACTTTCATTGGTATATTGAGTAAAATCTATCACCAATCAAAAACACTTTAGCGGGGTCTTAAGATTCATTGAATCTCTTAACCCCATTATTTAAATAAAATTTATTTTAGGCTTTTCACAAAAGCCGAAATATTCCGAGAATTGAGTGGTAGAATTATGACCTGAGATCTGCTAAGGAGGTATTGGGTTTGAAAAAAGAACGTTTGAGCAATGCCTTTTTGTTCCTGGCTGCGATATTCATAACTGCTCTTGTTGTATCAAACATCGTGTCTTTTAAGCTTGTCACGATTCTTGGATTCGTTGTCCCTGCAGGCGTATTCATGTATCCAATAACCTTTGCCATAACAGATGTCATTTCTGAGGTGTATGGTAGAAAAAAGGCTGCACAGGTTGTTGTTGCTGGATTCTTTTCAGCAGCCATTGTTCCATTCTTAACCTTCATCGCTGTTATATTACCACCTGCCGAATTTTTCAAAGCACAGGATCAGTTCTCAACAGTCCTCGGTGCAATTCCAAGGGTTACTCTTGCCTCTCTGATAGCTTATCTCACAAGCCAGTGGCACGATGTGTGGGCTTTCCATTTTTGGAAGAAGATTTCCAAAGGAAAGCACCTGTGGCTTCGAAATAACTTGTCCACCATGGTTTCGCAGTTTATTGATACCATCGTTTTTATAACCGTCGCATTTGCCGGAGCTGTTCCAGGCGTTGCGCTCATGAATATGATATTCTCACAATACCTTTTCAAAATTTTCATTGCCATGATGGACACGCCTTTTGTTTATCTTGGAGTGAAAGCACTAACCGGGCATTGGGAAATAAAGGAGGAGCACTATGCCGAAAGCTGAAGGAAAGAGCTTTAATTTTGAAGGCAAAGAAAAGATCAGAGCCGATTTTCTTGAAGCGGTACCCTTTGATGGCCGCGAAGAATATATAAGGATTGATACAGAAGAATTTTCAGCCGTTTGCCCTTTCTCGGGGTTACCAGATATTGCGAAAGTAACCATTGAATATTACCCTGAAGGTGGCAAGATTGTTGAGTTGAAATCACTTAAATACTATTTCATAAGTTTTAGAAACGTTGGAGTTTACCAGGAAGAAGCAACGAAAATCATCTATGAAGATCTTAAAAAGCTGCTTCAAACCAATAGAATAAAAGTCACTATGGTCTATAACATTCGGGGAGGTATTTTGACAACCACCACGATGGGAACTCTGTGAAATGTCAATTCCCCGGTTCACGAAAAATGCCTCCTTTTAACTTTTAAGGAGGCATTTTTTTGTAAGGGAGGGGTACTCACTTTGCACCTGCCAATAAAATAGCCCTGTTGAGAAGCGTTTCAAGATATTCTTGCCTTCCTGAAGGAAGCAAAATGCTTTCTTTATCGAGAATGTATCTTTCAAGATCATTAAAACTTGTATTCCCTTCAACAATCTTCTTCCCTATTCCCTGGTTGAAACTGGAATATTTTTCTTCTACAAATTTATCAAATCCCGAATTGATAAGTTCTTTAGCTGCTTTTAAACCCAACGCGAAAGAGTCCATTCCAGCGATATGTGCGATAAAAAGGTCATTTATATCCAAAGACTCTCTCCTGATTTTGGCGTCAAAATTCAAACCGCCAGGCTTAATACCCCCATTCTTTATTATTTCGTACATACCTAACGTGGTAATGTACAGGTCTGTTGGAAATTGGTCGGTATCCCATCCCAAAAACAAATCCCCCTGATTTGCATCGATACTTCCAAGCATATCGTTGATTCTCGCATACCGTAGCTCGTGATTGAAAGTATGACCAGCAAGTGTAGCATGGTTAACTTCCACATTGAACTTGAAATGCTTTTCTAATCCGTACTTCCTTAAAAAAGCCGTAGCGGTTGCCACATCATAATCATATTGGTGCTTTGTGGGTTCCATAGGTTTTGGCTCTATAAGAAGCTGCCCTTTAAATCCTATCTCGTCTGCATAATCAGCGGCCATTCTCAAAAACCGGGCAAGGTTGTCAAGTTCCAATTGCATATCCGTATTCAACAAGGTTGTATAACCTTCCCTGCCACCCCAGAAAACATAACCATCACCATTAAGTTCTTTTGTGATCTCAATCGCCTTCTTAACTTGTGCTGCTGCGTAAGCAAATACATCAGCAGAACACGAAGTAGCAGCACCGTGCGCATATCTTGGGTGCCCAAAAAGATTTGCAGTTCCCCAGAGAAGCTTTAAACCTGATTCTTTCATCCTCGCTTTTAGGTAATCAACCACTTTATCCAATATTGCATTGGTTTCCCTCAATGTTTTTCCTTCAGGAGCTATATCACGATCATGAAAACAAAAGTAATTAACCCCGAGTTTTTCACAGAATTCCACAAGCGCATCGACTTTCATTAAAGCTTTGTCCAGGCTTGTTTTAGCATTATCCCATGGCCTGATAAAAGCTGGCGACCCAAACATATCCTGCCCATTTCCATTGAACGTATGCCAAAAAGCCACAGAAAATCTCAGGTAATCTCTCAGGGTTGTTTTTTCAAAAGGTTCATTTGGGTTGTAAAACTTGAACGCAAAAGGATTAGTACTGTTCTTACCTTCGAACTCTATCTTGTCAACTCCAGGAAAAAAAACCATATTATCCCCCCTTGTTCATTTCATCTAATTCCTGAAATCTTTCCTTCAATGATATATACAATTTTCTATATAGTTTTATCATTTTGTTGTAATGCTTCATATTGGATGATATGGGTTTGATGCTCTTTGTTACTTTGATCCAGCTTGATGTATCGATCCCGGAGCTTTCAGCCGCAAGTCTTGCAACGCCATAAGCGGCTCCTTCATCAACAGATAGCCTTTGCATAATTACTCCAAAATTATCCGATATTATTTGAGACCATATGTTGCTTTTTGAGCCACCACCAACGATTTTAATGCTATTTATCCTGTCACCAAGTTTTATGATAGATTCGTAGCCATCTCTTAAAGCATAAGCGACGCCCTCATATACTGATCGGAGAAGGTCTCCTGTATCGTTGAAGGAAGAAATGCCGAAAAAGACACCACGGGCATAAGGATCTCTGTGAGGGGTTCTCTCACCGTTGAGATATGGAAGAAATATAACCCCATTTGCCCCTGTCTTTTTACTTGCGGCTATCCTTTCGATTTCAGAAAAAGGCTTATCTATGGCAAATCTATCTAAAAACCAATTCAGTGAATTCGTGGCTGACAATATCACAGCCATATGATAGAAAACACCCTTTCTGACGTGATTGAATAAATGAACACCATGTTCAAAATCCATGATCGGCTTCTCAAGCACAGTAACCACTGTTCCAGAAGTGCCAACACTCACCATAGAATCCCCGGGGTTTTCAACACCACAGCCATAGGCTGCCGCCGCGTTATCAGCCCCACCTTGTACAACAAAAGTCTCAGATAATTCAGGCAATTCGGGAGCGGTTACTTTTCCAACTACTTCTCCTGAATCAATTATCGGCGGTAGAGTTTTTTCGTCAATATTCAAAATATCCATCATTTTCACATCATATTCTCCGGTAATTGGTGAATATATACTTGTTCCTGAAGCGTCAGAGGGCTCTGTGGTGATCTTCTTGGTTAATTTGAAGATTATATAGTCTTTCGGAAGCATGAAAGTGCACACTTTTTGGAATACCTCAGGCTCATTCTCTTTTAACCACAGTATTTTCGGAGCTGTAAATCCCGTTAAAATAGGATTACCTAAAGCTTTGATCACTTCTTTTTCCCCACCATATTTAAGAGTTAATTCCTGGCATTGTTTTGAGGTTCTTTGGTCGCACCATAAGATTGCAGGACGTAATATCTCACCTGAAGAATCAAGGACGACAATGCTATGCATTTGGCCACTGACAGCTAATGAAAAGATAGGTTCGTTTATCTCAGCAACAAGCATCTTTATTACTTTAACTGTTGCACTCCACCATTCACCGGGATCTTGCTCCATCCAACCGGGTTTTGGTGTTTGAAGGGATATCTGGATATTTTTTTTGGCAACAATATTGCCATTTATGTCCACTAAAATGCCTTTTACCGATGAAGTTCCGATGTCTATACCCGCATATAACATATTAATCCCCACCTATAATTCTTACTTCGGGCTCTCTTAATTAAAATAACCTTAACCTATGGCAAAACACAAACCTAGCTAAGAGTTATCTAAGGAGATAAGAAAAAATGAGGGGCGATTATCAATGCATATTATTAATTTATGTAATCCATCAATTATTGCTTTTGTTACTTGTAATTGCGTGTTTGCGAATATTATCATTAAATCCTTATAATTAGCTATAATGAGCTATAATAATTGTTAATGATTGATGATTGGTTTTCCGAAAAACAAATTTATTTACTATAATCAAAGCGATATTTGATTGAATACATCAACTAATGGCGGGTGAGTGAATGGTTAAAGTAAAGCAAAACCACAGAGAGCTGGCAAAAAACAACAGAAAGCTCGTTTTAAATCTCCTCAGGAGAGAAGCATCGACTAACAGAAGAACTCTGGCAAGACTTTCGGGATTGGATCCCAGTACAATAACAAAAATTATAAAGGAATTCATTAACCGAAACCTGTGTATCGAAACTCAACCAGAGATTTCCGGAAAGGTAGGAAGGAGAACGATTGGTTTGAAGCTCTCTAAAGATGCTTATAAATCAATCGTTGTGAGAGTTGGAGTTCAAGTCACAGAAGTTGCGATTGGGTACTTTGATGGGACAGTCGAACATGTTGACACAGTAAGAAGTGTGAGTAATATAAGTGAATTTATCGAAAAAATAAAGAAAACAATTTTTCCAATTATTGAGAAAATTAACGCTGATAGGTTTTTGGGAGTATCAATATCACTTCCTGGTATGGTTGACATAGAAAACAATTATATAATCGATGTCCCGCATCTTGGCTGGCGAGATATCAATCTTACAGACTATTTGGAAGGAGCTATTCCCGTTTTTATTGACAACGAGGCCAATCTATCGTTAATCGCCGAAAAATGGAAAAACTCTTTAATCAAGCCTGTTGAAAATGCGGTCTTTGTTTACCTTTCTGAGGGCATTGGCTGTGGGGTGATCGTAAATGGCCAAATTTATAGAGGGACATTTTTCAGCGCCGGTGAATTTGGTCATATGACCATAGACCATAACGGCAAGGAATGTTATTGTGGCAACAAAGGATGTTGGGAAACTTTAGCTTCTACTGAGGCTATAGTAAGAGAATACGAACGGAAATACTCAAAGCTCGAAGGTTCAAGCTATAACGATAAATTCATGGCGCTTGTAGAATTATCTAAGGTTAACGGTAAGGCGCTTTCATTGATCAAGAACGAAGAGGATTATTTAGCCATAGGTATAACGAACATTGTTAATACATTAAGCCCAGAATATGTGATATTAGGTGGCTGGGCTTCGATTTTGAGCGAAGACTCTATTGAACGCATAGAAAACAAAGTAAATAAAAGAATTCTTTATGCGGCAAAAAGCAAGATCAAAATAACAAAAAGCCTTATAGACAGTAAAGAGCAAGGTCTTGCTGCTGTAACAGGAGCGGCTTTGATGATTGTTGATAGAAATTTAGAAAAGATAGTATAAATACCACCAATTCCAAGGGGGGATATTAATGATAAAAGGTCATTTTTTTGAAGAAGGTAAAAAGCTTAAATACGGAATGGTTGGAGGTGGTCCGGGTTCATTTATAGGGCCAGTCCATCGAGCGGCTATTGCCATGAATGGGCAGGCTCAGATTGTAGCAGGATCATTTTCTCCCATTTACGATGAAACACTGATGACAGCTAAAGAACTTGGAATTTCAGAAGATAGGGCATATAGATCATATGAAGAAATGGCTGAAAAAGAGGCCCAACGTGATGATGGAATAGATTTCGTGTCCATAACTGTCCCTAATTATTTGCATTACAAAGTTGCAAAAGCTTTCCTGGAAAAAGGGATAAATATAGTATGTGAAAAGCCATTGTGTTTCACACCTGAAGAGGCAAAGGAACTAATGGAGCTGGCGGCAAAGAATGATGTTGAATTCATGGTCACCTATACTTACACGGGATACCCCATGGTCAGGGAGGCACGGAATATAGTTCAAAACAACACCTTAGGAAACATAAGGCTAATCATTGCTGAATATCCGCAAGGTTGGCTTGCTGAACCAATTGAAAAAGAAGGACAGACACAGGCTAGTTGGAGAACGGATCCCAAGTATGCCGGCATATCCAATTGCGTTGGAGATATTGGAACACACATAGAGAATCTTGCCCATTTTATAACAGATCTTGAAATTACCTCTCTGTCTGCAAGATTGGAAACTTTCGTTGAAGGTAGGAAACTCGACGATAATGCTTTCATATTACTAAAATATGAAAACGATGCGAGTGGAAGTTACTGGCCTTCACAGATAGCTATCGGAAATGAAAATAGTTTAAAAATAAGGATATATGGAACTGAGGGTTCTCTTGAGTGGGAACAGGAGCATCCCAATTTCCTGAAGTTATCAATGAAGGGTGAACCTCTCAAAATCTTGTCAAGGGGAAATGACTATCTTTCCAGTGCAGCGCAAATGTTTACAAGGTTACCTTCCGGGCACCCTGAAGGATATTTTGAGGCTTTTGCTAACCTATACAGAAGCTTCTGCAATAAACTATCTGCCAAAAAAGCCGGGGAAAAATCTGATGAGTTGTTCCCCACGGTTGTTGATGGAGCTCGTGGTGTGAAATTCGTTCACGACTGTGTTAACAGCAGTAATAAAGGCGGAGAATGGGTAGATGCTTCCTTTGAATTTGGAGGTGAATATTAATGCGCCCAGTCACAATCTTTACCGGTCAGTGGGCTGACCTGCCATTTGAAAAAATGTGTCAACTTGCTTCAGAATGGGGTTATGACGGTTTGGAAATAGCCTGTTGGGGTGACCATCTTGATCCCCAAAAGGCTGCCAGTGATGATGGCTATGTGAGGGAAAAGAAGGAAATACTCGAAAGATATAACTTGAATGTATGGGCAATTGGTAACCACCTAGCCGGGCAATTAGTGGGCAGCAGAAATACAAAGCGCTTTGAGGTATTCGCACCAAAGGAAACTCATGGGAACCCTGAAAAAATGAGACAATGGGCTATTGAAGAGATGAAAGCAACTGCCATTGCTGCAAGGGCTCTTGGAGCAGAAGTTGTAACAGGATTTATGGGTTCGACTATCTGGGAAGCCTGGTACTCTTTCCCTCCTGTTTCGGAAGAATTCATAAATGATGGGTTCAAATATGTGGCGGATCTCTGGGATCCAATACTGAAAGCATTTGAAGAAAATAACGTCAAATTTGCCTTAGAAGTGCACCCTACCGAAATTGCCTTTGATTATTACACTGCAGAAAAACTCCTAACTTACATCGACCGACCATCTTTCGGATTCAATTTTGATCCCAGTCATCTACATTGGCAAGGTGTAAAACCGCACCTCTTCATCTATGACTTTGCCGATAGAATTTTTCATGTGCATATGAAAGACGCCACAGTTAACCTCGATGGAAGAACTGGAATTCTTGGTTCACATATTACTTTCGGCGATCACAGAAGGGGCTGGAATTTTGTTTCTCTGGGACACGGTGATGTTGACTTTGAAAAGATAATCAGAGCATTGAACGATATTGGTTATACGGGCCCTTTATCAGTTGAATGGGAAGATTCAGGTATGGACAGGCTGCACGGAGCAAAAGAGGCACTGGAATTTGTGCGAAGGATAGACTTCCCAAAATCTCAACTGGCTTTTGATGATTCAATGAAAAATGATTGAGGTGAAACTGTGGATAATAACATCATCCTAAAGACAAAGGGGATTGCAAAGGAGTTTTCAGGTGTTAGAGTCTTAAATAACATAAATATAGAGATAAAATCAGGAGAGATTTTCGGAATTATAGGAGAAAATGGTGCTGGAAAATCCACCTTTGTCAAAATATTAACCGGGATTTACACTCCAACTGAAGGAAGAATCTATTTCAACGGGAAAGAAATCCAGCTTGAAACTCCTTTAGATGCGCGAAAAGCGGGGATAATTATGATTCCCCAGGAATTCAACCTTATAAACGATTTGAATGTCTACGAAAACATTTTTCTTGGCAATGAGAAAAAGAGAAGAGTTTTTTTAAACAGAAATGAAATGATTAGAAGAACAGAGGAGCTGCTGGCAGGACTCAAAGTAAACATCCCCGCTACTGCGAGAATAGATAAATTGAGTGTTGCGCAGAAACAAATGGTTGAAATCGCAAAGGCTCTTGCGTTTGATTCGAAATTGCTAATTCTTGATGAACCCACAACCGTCCTCACTCGGCGCGAAATAGACATACTTTTTGGAATCATGCGACAGTTGAAATCTCGAGGAGTCACAATGATATACATTTCCCACAAATTAAGTGAAGTCAAAGAAATATGTGATCGTGTAATGGTTCTTCGAGATGGCGAAATGATAACCATTGAAGATACAGATAACATTGACGAAAAAGAAATGGCCAGGAGCATGATTGGAAGAGAACTGTCGCAGATATTTCCTGAAAAAGTTGTCCCGAAAGAAAATACTGTTCTTCAAGTTGAGAACCTGAGCAGTGTTGATGGGTTTATTAAAGACGTTTCTTTTGACCTAAAAGAGGGCGAAATTCTTGGTTTTGCGGGGCTTGTAGGCGCAGGCAGGACGGAGCTTGCTGAGACACTAATAGGAATAAGGAAAAAGAAGCACGGGAAAATAATTATTAAGGGCAAAGAGTATAATATCAAAAACCCCGCTGATGCTTTGAAACATGGTATTGCTTATCTTTCAGAAGATAGACAGGGAATAGGCATATTGACAAACTTTGATATCCCTTCGAACATCACGCTTCCATCACTAAAACATTATTTGCGAGGAATTCTTATAAACAAAAGAAAGGAACATGAAAAAACCGCTCAGTACATCAAACGCTTTGATATCAAAGCAGCTTCTTTGAAATCCAAATTGGAATACCTGAGTGGTGGAAATCAGCAAAAGGTTTCCCTCGCAAAATCCTTGGACACTGGCCCTGAGATTTTCATCATAGATGAACCCACGAGAGGAATAGATGTTAATGCAAAAAGAGAGATCTATTTCTTTATTAACGAGCTTGTTCAAACCGGAATTTCCTGCATAGTAATCTCATCAGAAATGGAGGAAATCATAGGGCTTTGTAATAGAGTGGTTGTAATGCGGGAAGGAAAAATCACCGGAATTCTTGAGGGCGAACACATAAATGAAGAAGAGATAATGTTCCATGCCACCGGCTTGAAGGGAGTTGCTTAACATGCCATCAAAAAGCTTAATTAAGAAAATTGACTTTGAAAAATATGGTTCTTTGATCGCTTTTGTTGTGATATTTATTATTTCCTCTTTTGCAAGCCCATATTTCCTTCAGCTTCAAAATATTCTCAACATTTTAAGGCAAGTATCTTATACGGGAATAATAGCTCTGGGCATGACTTTTGTAATCATAGGCGGTGGTATTGATCTTTCGGTTGGTTCTATGACGGCACTTGTTGGAGGTATTTCAATTCTCTCACTGAATTCGGCGATGAACTTCTTCGGATATGGTTACTGGAATGAAATAATGGCAATTATTGTCGCTGTGATTGTGAGTATTGCCTTAGGCGCTGCCGCGGGGGCTCTCAATGGTGTTGCTATAACAAAAGGTAGAATAGCTCCTTTTATCGTAACTCTCGGTACAATGGCAATTTACAGATCTCTCGCCTTATATATAGGTAAAGCAGGTGTCTTCAGATCAAATAGTTATATGTATCCAGAACTTGGCATGGGTTATTTCCTTGGCGTACCTATACCTGTCTGGGTATTTTTCGGAATGGCGGTTCTGTTCCATATCATTTTGAACTGGACAAGATATGGGAGATATATCTGTGCCATTGGTTCAAACCAAAAAGTGGCGAGATATTCTGCAATAAAAGTAAATTTCGTTCGTTTTATATCCTATGTAATGGTAGGTGTAACTGTTGGTGTATCCGCTGTTTTCTTAACCTCAAGACTGAATTCTATAAGTTCCACGAATGGCGGTTCGGGATATGAACTTGATGCGATAGCTGCTGTGATTATTGGTGGCACCCCTATGACAGGAGGTAGCGGAACAATATTCGGAACGGTGATAGGCGCCATTATCCTCGGAATGATAAATAATATGCTTAACATGTTAGGCGTATCACCTTATTTACAGGGAACTGTAAAAGGTATAGTCATCATTGGTGCTGTATTAATACAGAGAAAAAGGTCCCAATAAACTTGCCCATTAGGGCTATTATGGAGGTGGGGAAACATGAAGCGTTTTTTAGTGGTGTTACTCGCGGTGTTACTAATCGCATCAATAGGCATGGCAAAAGACAAGATCAAGATTGGTGTATCAATCCCTTCTGCTGACCATGGGTGGACAGGAGGAATCGTCTGGTGGGCTCAAAAAGCAATAGCAGACTGGAAAGCAAAAGATCCAGATATAGAATTCTTCCTGGTGACAGCTGATTCACCCGCAAAACAGGTTGGAGACGTTGAAGATCTCATGGTGAAAGGTATCGATGCACTTGTTATTCTCGCCCATGATTCAGAACCCCTCACACCTATTGTAGAAAGAGTACATAACAAGGGAATACTCGTTGTATCAGTTGACAGAGGTCTTACAAAGCCTGTCGAAGATATCTACATCGCTGGTGACAACCCAGGGCTCGGAAAAGTTTCTGCTGAGTGGCTCGCCAAGGAACTCAATTACAGGGGTGACATCGTTGTTCTTGAAGGTATTCCATGTGTAATTAACTCTGAAAGAGTAAATGCCTTCATGGAAGTAATGAAAAAGTATCCGAAAATTAGGATTCTTGATTCTCAGCCTGCATACTGGCAAACAGAAAAAGGACTTGAAATAATGGAAAATTATCTCCAGAAGTATCCCAAGATCGATGCTGTTTGGGCGCAGGATGATGACGTGCTTAAAGGAGTTCTTCAGGCTTATAAAGAATCAGGAAGAAACGACATCAAAGTGATGCTTGGTGGCGCTGGTTCCAAGGAAATCATCAAAATGGTTATGGATGGCGATCCGCTCGTAAGAGCAGACGTTACCTATCCACCCTCAATGATCGCCACAGGAATTAGCCTCGCAGTTATGTCACTTCGCGGAGAAAAGCTGAATGGCTTCTACCAGAATAAAATTCCTTCAAAAATCATTCTTGCTGCTGAGCTTATAACACCAGAAAATGCTGCGGATTATTACGAACCAGATTCGATATTCTGATTTAACGCTCTATAAACGGGTGGGATATCCCACCCGTTTTTTTGTAATAAATCGCCGTAATTCGCCATAGACGTGGAAAATGATTCAATGCAATCATACCCGCCCTACTATATATTTATTAACTCTTTCCACCCTGGTTATACCAGGAGAATTGAAATGCTTCAGGAGAATGACCCCGAAATTGCAAGTAATTTTTCAAATACAGCCGAAATATCCCCCTTATTCGAATCTC